>ENA-UESU01000307-UESU01000307.1-human-gut-metagenome-genome-assembly--contig:-NODE-307-length-41245-cov-16.741158_pt1 | contig 41245 bp, 40 predicted proteins | sample MGYA00243007_ERZ508008 | MGnify/ENA primary metagenome ERZ508008 (study PRJEB26167, sample SAMN06115399) | human gut metagenome | host: Homo sapiens | place: China:Henan | collected 2016-06-23...
GGAAAGATGCCGGAGTGGTCGATCGGGACGGTCTCGAAAACCGTTGTACCCTTACGGGTACCCAGGGTTCGAATCCCTGTCTTTCCGCAAATTAGCTTAATTATCAAGCATTTGCAAAATCTACACCCAATATTACACCCAGAAATGGCAGTGATATTGGGTGTTTTGTTGTCGTTAAATGACACATAATTCTGTGGGTGGAAGTCAGACTATATTATTTGACATCATTTAACAGGATCAGCTGCAAAACTCGGTTGAATTGTTAAAAAACTATCCGAGTGTAAATTTATTTTTAGGCGCATAACTTGGAGAGCCGGAACAGGAAGAACGGAATGTGTGTAACCCCGCGGAACTGACTGCGGAAAGCCTTGACCTTTGCATTGAACGATTCGGCTCCGGCATTTGTCGAGCGGTTGTTGAAATAGTTCAGAATGGTGTCGTAATGGTTGCGGAATGTCTCGGTGACAGTACGGAACTGACCGCCGTCCATTCTGTCAACTTTCTCGTACCAGCGCGCAAGATTCAGACGGGCAACATCCTTCTCAACCCTCTGATTGAAGATGTCCGTAAGCTCCATGGCAAGATCGTAGGCTCTCTTGAGTTCGGGATAGAACTCAAAGATGATGTCGGCGCGCCATTGCTGCGACTTAGTCCATCTGGAGGCATGTTTGGTCAGGATGTATTTTGCTCGCGCAAGCAGCTGTTTGCGAGTGTCTCCGTTGGCATAACGGAACGGAACATAGACGCGGGCGGCTCTGCGGCATGTCGCTATTTCTTCATTCTCAATGTCGCGGGCCATCCAACGCAGCGAGATGCGAAGTTCGTCTATGGCGTCATAGTAAAGCTTATGAACGTGGAAGCGATCGTTGGTGACGGTCGCCTTGGGGAAGGAGCGCCGGGCAATAAGCATCATCGACGATGATAGATCGAGGGTTATCTCTCTGACGGTCTTACGCCTTGCAAGCGGTATCTTCTCAACCACACCTATCACTACCTCTGCTTTCGTGCCTCGGATAGCTGCTACCAGAGCCCCTTTACCGCCATGGGCGTCTCGGTTGGTGACGAAGGTGTAAAGCTCCCCGCAGCTGAGCGATGTCTCGTCTATGGCAAGATTCTCTCCCACATTCTGAGGATAGAGAATGTATTCCTCGGCATGGCCGAGCTGTTTCCAGCTACGGTAGTCACTGAAGATATCCTTGTACTGACGTGAGAGGTTGGCACCGTCAACTCAGTAATGGGCCCCTATGGAACGGATGCTTTCAGGAGTCGTCTCTATCTGTACCTTTAAAAAAAGCCACGAACTCCGGGGTCAGCCGACTGCCTTCTTCCGCCAGTTCGTAGTCATAGGTGAAAATGCTGCCGTCTTCCGTATCACGCCACTTGCGTCGCCGGACGTGGAGATAAACCGCCTTTCCGCGTATGGGGAAATCCTGGATCACACGCTGATCCGTAAAGCCGTATTCCCGGACGGTTCCTTTCTTATAGTCCTCGCGGGACATATACCCGCGCTCGTCAAGCCAGTAATCAAGACGTGCCGCTGACTCATCATAATTTACGAACTCAAAATTTTCCGTGACAAATGCCGGAAATACCGTTTTCAATACCTGCCATTGTTTCATATCGCAAAGTTAGCTATATTTGCTCTTATTTAACAACCGCTTTTTTACATTGACCCATTTAACATCGTCCCCAACATTCTACATTGACCATGTATTCTCTGACATCGTTCCCGTTACTATTTGAACTGCCTGTGATGTCCGAACATGTCTCTATGCAGCGTGCCACAACAGATAAAGTTAAATCCCACCGCTCCGTGGCACTTATTGGTAAGACTTAGGGGTTCTACGATATCGCGCGTTCCAAAACATTATTCGTCAAGAGCGGACAACTAACCGCTGGTGAGTGCTGTAAAATACGCAACTATTTTATCATTGGTGGCAATAACCTCGAAGTATTTTTGTAGTCCGTTGTTATCCAAAGTCCCATAAATAATGTGTAACTTTGTAATATGGATACATACGAAGATTTAGTCAATAATAATATATACATATCTTGTCAAAAGCCTCTGTTTTCTTGGCAACCAGTAGACTTTTCTTTTCCTATAGTATCATTTTGGTATGATACTATCGTTGGCTATTATAAGGGTGAAGATAGCGGCGCTCGTTATCCAGAATATGATAGTCATTTAGTAGCAACTTATAATCTAATCCCAGTATTAAATGAAAAAATAGGCTATTATAGCATTAAGGATCTATATAGTTGGTTATGCAAAGATGGTGCAGAAACAATACCAGTCAGTAGGCATAAAGCATTAGTTGAATTTATTCTTAATCATCCAGAACTTAAGGTAGAATAAATGCATCTTTCCGCTAAACTCATATCGTCCATATCTTTGCTGAAAAATTCTGCATCGATATGGACTTTTCTTTTTCCGACCTCAATTTTAACTCCGTCGAGACGCTTCTGGGCTTTGAGGCCTGTGCGACGTTCACAGCCAATTCCTCGTCCGTATTCAAGGAGGATGTGGATATTATGCCGACTATCATAGACGGTAGTCTAATCTATGTTCCGTGAGGCGGTGATAATCAGATGTCATTCGACTTGCTCGCGCTCGTCGAGAAAGATGAAACACTCGCAACCTGCCAGTGTTTCAATGCCGAGGGCTGCTATACTGCGCCACCGAAGTCTCCGCTTCGGTCAAATCGGCTCTCGATAACTTCCTCCTTGACAACGATCTCGCCGTATACTTCCTCTGCATCTGTTAAGATTTCAAGCACTTTTGTGTCTCGATGTCAGTGCCTATTTTCAACGAGTACGGCTCGCGCATCGTCCTCCTGTTAAGAAAGAATGTCGATTATTGTCGCTTCACCCTGGCTGACTAAGGCGGTCGTTCATTAGTAACCAAGTCCTGCGAGAACCTACTGATATATGTACTAAATTCATTTATAGATACATCACTTGCCTATTTCATCAAAATTAAGTAATTTTGCTCTATGATTAACAGGATTATAACTATCTTTTTATTTATATGGGTATTTTGTTCTAACATATATGCCCAAACCGCTATTGAGTTGTTTGATGGCGCAAGTATTACTATCCCATCAAACTCCAATGGCACAAAATATGTCAATTTCACAGTAAAGAACGTTAATTTTTCTGATAGCACATCCAATGAATGTAAATTGGATTATGATATCGTCATTAGTTCAGTTGGTCAAAAAACAAAAATAGGACAATTTGAGAATCCCTTTCATACTCAAGATTACTTCTTTGGCTATCGAGAAGAAAATTCGAATGTAATAAGCCGATTCATTGATAATGTTGAGATCGGGAAGAATGATAGCATTATAAACCACCAGTCAACTAAGCTATATCACAACGACCATCGTAAAAAAATTATATACTACAAAAATAATCCTTTATTTTTGATACCTCATTATGATGGTAGCGTCTATGCTGAGAAGGTTAGATTAGAAAATGAAAAAATCTATCGAGAGAACAAAGCTCGTCAAGATTCAATTTTTAATGCAATGGCGGAATCATCAATGAGAAAACCTGATGTAAGATTAAATCTTCTTCCAAAAAATATGATAAATTATATCGGCAAGATCAACAGAATGCAATTTGAAGAAATCGTAGGTAGCCCTGTTGGATATGAAGATGATTTTATTGTATACGAAGTTATCAATGAGTATGATGAGGAAGAAACAGCTTTGCGCTGTTTTTTCAGAGAAACAGATGATAAACTTATTTCTATTAAATTTGGCACGCCTCATTATTTAGGTTATTGGATAGATTTTACGAAATTAAAAGGTTACCCACAAACTGAAGCTACAGCGAAGAAAAAAGGACTATATTCTACCAAACGAGATATGTTTGGTAGAATTTATCAAGTCAATTTGAAATTATTCCAGTTCGGCTGTCAGATAATGGATATTCAGGAATATCAGAATTCTTCAACGGCGATAATTAACTATCATACTGTTAATGTTAAATAGTATGAGCCTTTTTGTAACCATATAGGGATTCTTATCTTTGAGCATCAAAAAAATAAATCCTTAGATTGTCCTAATTACAACTTTATCAGAAAGTTGCGAACTTCAGAATGCGAGTAGCGTTCATTGCCAACTCTGTCTGGGTCTTTAATTAAGACATGTATATTGTTCAACTATAATTGATGATACGCTCTCTGATGTTTTGTGGGATAGCGTCAACTATTAGAATATCAACTAATAAGGAGATAATCAGATGCAACATACCCATCATATTATTATCTCCTACCTTTGGATTTCGGCCGTTGATACTTATCTTTGTCGTTATCGTTCCAAGGCAAATCGGATGATGAACCGCCTGCGCCGGTGCCGACATGCGGTGTCTGTATTCCTCCGGCTGCGATTTGAAATGCAACAGCGAGAAGGCTGTGTTGGGATTCATCAACCTGCTCCCACGGCTCAAACAGTTCGTTGACCAATTCATGAAGAGTTAACGCACCGCTGTCGTACTTGTCAATAAGATTCTGAGACAGATTATAAGAGGTGTTCTTGAACTCGTTGCCGTGAAACAACGTGGTGATTGACAGACTGGGATACATACGGTTAGGAATCCAGCCGCTTACAAGCTCTGCTCCTGATGACAGACGGTATCGTTCAGGATATGCCAGGCGGTGCAGCTCTTTCGCACGGTTGTGTTCGGCATTATAACGATTCTTCCATTCGGCAGCTCGTTTGGTCGCCGCATCGATTTCCTTCTGGTAAGAGTTGTGTTCACGGAACGAATCGGCTTTCATATCATCATAGCGCTTTTGAATCTCGGTGAGCTGCTTTTGTAATGCGGCAATCTGTCTGTCCCTGTCGGCAACTTCCTTCTCCAGTTTCGGCAGCTCCCCGGTTCCGAGCCACGACAGGATACGGTTCTTGCCGTCCTTCGCTCCTTTCTCGACCTTCTCCTTTTCGGTTGTAAGTTTCTCAATCTCGGCTGTCAGTCTTTCGATGTCTGACTGAAGTTCGAGCGCTTGCTGACGGTTGTATTGCTGTTGCGTCTGATGTTTGGCGCCACTCGCAACAACACCGCGCTTCAATCCGAATCCGGCCATAGCCTGGGCGTATGTGTCCTGATATTGCCGGAGCTTGCCACGTGTCATCAGTTCATTGGCGCATAGCCTTGGTGCCGGGGTCTTTTCCTTGTACTTCTGCTCACCCTCGCGCTTACGGCGTGTGCGTGGGGCCGTTACAATGGGGACAACCGTTGCATGAAGGTGGGGTGTCTTCTCATCCATGTGGAGCACACATGACACAAGATTATCCTTGCCGAAGGTGTCGTGTAGCCATTTGATATTGGCCCGGCACCAGTCATCAAGGCTACCGGAGTTTACAAGAGCCATCATCTGCTCATGTGTACCTGTCAGAAGTATACGGACTGCACGGGTCTGGTTCTTGCCGACTTTTCTTTGAAGTCCGGCGGTCTCAATACGATGTTGAATCGCCTGAGTACGGTTGTGAATGCCGTCAGGAAAGGCGATAAGCTCGCGGTTGAGATGTGTTCTGTTCTCGTCGGCGTTGTCGGGGATGTGCGGTTTGCCGTCGGCGGTCTTGCGCTCGATGTGGCATGACATCCCCGAATCGTTGCCTGCGCCACGCTCCATGTGGCACACTGCATATTGTGTTGTCATATAGTCTTGAATTAAATTGGTTATGATAAATTCCGTATCAATCGCAACGGAGAGCCGGGAGGAGGCTCGATGCTTGATGGCTTTTTTCGGGAGAGATCGGAGACATCGGATGAAAATGCCATAATAAGCTACGGAATTTTATTATTAAAATCCTCCCTACATTCAGCAAGCTGACCGGCTTTGTCGGCAGCTCCTACAATGGGGCTATTCCGGCTTGCCGCATCCAAGAGGAAGTCGGCGATATCGAGTTTGGCGGCTCTCTGCTCCGGTGTTGCCATGTCTGATATGGCAGTCACAATCCCGACAGTCGCCGTAATTGTGCGCAGCATTGTCAATTTGTCGCGCCATCGGTCTTCGGCATCAAGGTCAGGCACGAGCCACACTTCCCTGCCTTTCAGAACTTGCGAAGCCGTCCGATTGAGGCATCCGCAGCATCCGCCACTCGCCAGCCACAGGTACTGCGGATAATAGTGAGAGGTGATAATCGCTGACTTCTCGGACTCCACTATCATGACCTTGGAATCGGGATGGACTGAAAGCAGATGCTCGCCGAAGAAGCATTGCACAAGATTGAAATCGGGTTGACTGTCGGCTACGGCTTTCATACGGTGAATCCAAGTGATACTTGCCACACCGTTTGCCTTGATGCGGTGGCCGTCGTTGCCGTATCGCATTATCTTGCCTGTTCGGATACAACCATTGATGTCGGTTTGCCAGAATACCGCTGCATCGTTCATCCGGGTGGTTGCTCCGACATTATATAATCGGAACAGCCGTATGGTCTCGTCCTCACTCCATAGTGAACTGAGGAATCGGAACAGCGTGGAGGATTGACAATGCTTCACGGTCTCGTTCATCAAGCCCGTGTCTATGAAGGACGGTTTTCTTATCGGTTCTACCCGTTGAGGTGGTGGCTGATGCAGCGATGTTGAAGACTGCCACGATGATGTCTCTCTTAGCCAGGGATGGTCCCGGAAATAGGCGGATGGTGTATAGTGGTATCCGCATTTGAATATCCGGTCACATTTGCCTACATGATCGGCAAAAAACATCCCGGTATGTGTGTCAACATAGCGCACCAGTTTCCTCGGTCGTCCGCAAGCAGGACATGTCACTTTGATGCGTGGACGGGAGTTATCAAGTCGGTATCGGTAATCATTAGTCATAGTAAGCTGAATTTTGGTTGGGTGAGGTGTCGTGTATATATAGGCCCGCTTCATCCAACTAACTTTTCAATAGTAAAAGTCCTGAAGGTAGCGGTAAGGATTGCCCTTCTTCTTACCTTTGTCCACCTGCTCGATCATCCGTTTGTTCTTCAGAAAGGTTATCAGAATCTTGAGCTTGTAATCGCTGAGTTCGATATCTTCGTCGGCGTATGCGTCGCGCAGGGCATCCATGAGTTCCCCATGCCGCAGCAAAGTATCGGGATTCGGAAACGCCGAATCAAGAGCACTACGGTGCGTGTCCTCGGTTATGTCATGATACGGATCCCAAGCCTCGTTGCCTTTGGCTTCTGATGTCGGCACATAGTCCTTGATGAGATCCGGCAAAGCCTCGTCGTTAATTCTGAAGGCAAATGAAGGGAAAGAGACATCACGGATATAGACAGCCTCGACGGTACTTATCGCATCGTCGTTCTTGTCCTTCTCGACACGGAGCACCGTTTCGGATTTGTTGTTGATTTCGGTTCCGATGTGTCCTCGCGCGTTTTCATCACCCTTGTTCTGATGAATGACGGTGTGGATGTGTAGATTGTATTCCTCCGTCCACTTCATCAGATAGTTGACTATAAGTGTCGCTTCCCTTGGATTGTTGATGTCAAGCATCAGGTCGCGAATACCGTCGATGATTACCAGTCCGACAGCCTGCGTACTGCGTATCTTATAGTCAATCATCCCGATGCGGTCCTCGACAGAATACTTGCGCAGGGCGAAATACTTTATCCTCTCGTTGATTTCCTGATTGCTCCTGCGGGTCAGACGGGCGATACGCTTGAAAACACGGAACGCATGATAGGTGCTCTGCTCGGTGTCGAAGTAGAGGATGCCGTTCTGGTTCGAAGGCATGTTGCCGCGATAATTGAGGATTGTGGAATTGGTCATCGCCGACACATTGAAGGTCTTCTTGCCTTTTGGTTTACCGATCGAGGCACTGAAATTGCCGAAGGTACAAGCCGGCGAATCGCCTATATAAATGGCAACCGGCGGCGGTGGCACCTCCTTGTCGATGTCAAGCTGCGCTTCATTGCACAGCTTCTCGTAACGCATAGCCGCTACGTCAAGTGTCTGCAGCCCTGCTCCGTTCTCTACTTCGGCGATGAAACCGCCGAGCGGGTCAGTCGAGCAGAAACGCTCCCGATTGTCAGAGTCGTATGATTTACGGATTTGTTCTTGCTCCATAATTTTACTTCCTCCCACCGGTTTTGCGTCCAAACAGCTCAAGAGCCATTTCCGCATCAACGACTATTTTTCTTCCTTGCTGCTTGATTGCAGGGGAGAGTTTACCTTCGTTCTTGATGCGGAGTGCTGTTGTCTTGCAGCATCCAAGGAGATCTGCCAGACCCTTGAGTCCGAAAACATACTTTTTGTTTGTGGTGTCAATGACGACATCCGGTTGTGACGCTCCCGGATTGGATGCAGCCTGTACGATGGTGAAGAGTTCTTCACCGGTCATTTGCCATAAAGGTTTATCGAATAATTTTTCTATCATTGTTTTAATCGTATATTATTTGCAGCCTGACATGAGTGGATCCATGCTCATGTTTCGGTTTTATGACTGCAAAGGAAATACGATTCATCCCAAAACACAATTATCATCTGATTTCCAGATGATTATTTAACTTGATTTTCCCAAATCAAAGTATCGGCACCTAAAAACGGCACTGACAATGACATTAGTAACTGTTCTCTAATCTCGTTTATTACTACATGGAGAGCATGTTCAAGTATAAAAATAATATGCGAGAACCATCATAAACGGCCCTCGAATATTAGCTATAACAAGATGCGTTATATGTCATACATCATCGAAGCGACTCATGTTGGAGGCCCGGATGTTGTCAGCAACAGCTATGTAAGGTTTCATTGCTTTATAATCGGAATGCCCCGTCCATTCCATTACGACATTGACAGGGATGCCAAGTGCAAGAGCCTTACAAATGAAAGTCTTGCGCCCGGTATGGGTGGAAAGGAGCTGATACTTCTTATATATTGTGTCAACGCGGTCATTCCCACGATACTGTGTTATCCTTACAGGTGTGTCGATACCTGCGAGTTCTCCAAGCTCCTTGATATAATCGTTCATCTTCTGATTGCTGATTACAGGAAGTACGCGACCGTTCTTAAACTCGCAGTCCTTGTATTTCTCAAGTATAGCTCGGCTATGCTTGTTCAGTTCAACAGTGATGGTATCAGCGGTCTTCACGGTCGTAAACTCAATATGATTCTCACGAACATCGCTCTTGCATAGATTCGCTACATCTGAATATCGCAGACCGGTATAACAGCAGAAGATAAGTACATCGCGCACCCTTTCAAGATAGGTCTTGTTTGGTGGAATATGAAATGAAGTCAGTTTCTCAAGATCTTCATCAGTCAGGAATATAACCTTGGTCTGAGTGGATTTGAGTTTGGGACTGAAAGTCAGGAACGCACGGTTATCATGGTAGCCTTTGTCATAAGCCCATCGTAAAATCCACTTTATGAGGCTGATTTTATGTCCGATAGTGCTATTGAGCATATCGCACTTATAGCGAAAATAATCTACCAAGTCGTTCAGTCCTCTCTCGGTAAAGGTATCGAAAGATATTTTACCTCTTTTGAATTTCAAAAGATGATTTTTCAATGCTGAAAATTTTTCATAGGTGGCAGTAGTCCAGTCATTCTTTCTGCCCACCTCTGAGGTAAATTCATCATACATATCCCAAAAGGTTTTCTGCGGCTCTGCCTCCTGAGTCGATGCCTCGGGACGTGAGACGGCAATACGGGCATTGAATTGTTCTTTTACCTGTTCCGGGAGAGGCATAATTTCACGCAACTCAAATTCCTTGAAGATATTTTGGATTTCACCTTCGTAACGATTGAGGTCTGCATTGATTTCGGAAGATGTCTGCTTGAGCTTATTGGTGCATCCATTTTTGACGCGCTGCTTGCTTGCGTCCCATTTGGCTGCATCAATACGGTAACCTGTGGTGAACTCAATGCGCTTGCCATCAAATACCACGCGCATTCTGATTGGCACGTTTTCAGTTACCAATACCCCGTCCTTTTTGCGGGATTCAAGTTGGAAGGTGATATTCCGTTTGAGATTCATATTTGGAGAGTTTAAAAGTTACACCCAAAATTACACCCAATTTTTGACATATCCAAATGGTATTTATTAAAATCTATTCATTCATCCATTTTTATAACACTATAAATCAGTGTATTTTAGATATTCGTTAACACAAACTGATATTAGGGTGAGATTTCCTGCCTTTCCGCAAATACTTAAACCAAATCCGCTGTAAGTCAACGACTTACGGTGGATTTGATTTTATATACATACAAAAATACATACAAATTGACGGAACTGCGGCAACTCCGGGAGCAGAAGTCCGGGGACCGGCACCGCATCAGCATGGCGGTGAGCCGGACAACGGCGGAGAAGGACAAGTCCATAGGTTGCAGGGTGCGTTGAAATCAAGTCGGGATATTCTTAACATCATCGCCGATATTCTCTACAAGGCAAGCGAGGTGTTCAGGCGAGCCATTGAAGCTATTATCCATTTCGCCACGGAGCTACACAAGTCAATCTTCTCTCCCTCCGAAGCCGCCGACATCAAGAGCGTGATGCAGAGCTACGGCAAGACCATCGAGCAGCAGAAAGCGGTCGGCACATGTCTCTGTGACTATGCGGAACACCGACAGCCCTTTTATGAAATAAAACATCGTCATACACTCAACGAGGTTGGCGATGTCGCGGAAGGCAGGTATGATTGGAAGATTGAGAGAGGGCGAGGTAGTGTGATTTCAATATAACTTAGTGTCGTTTTTCTTTAGATAAATCATGTCGCGAAGGAGCACTCCCTCTTCGATGATAGGATTGCTATAGTTATTTGTGAAAAAGTTGGGTACTCGGTGAGAATAACGGTAACCGCACTTTTCATAAAAACTAAGAGTCGATGGTGTTTCTCCTGTGCCAAGGATAATGGATTTGTTGGGATTCACTTTTTCTACGTGTTCTAACATTAGGCGACCGAAACCGCGACGTTGAAAACACGGACTAACTGCAAGGTTCTTAATCTCAACCGTTGTGTCATCAATAGTCAAAACCACACACACTGTAATTGGGATGCCGTTTAATATACCTGCGTATAGATTGCCTTGCTGAAGATAGCGGTCAATCATCGTTTCCGATTCATCACCGATGAGTAAAAGCTGTAGAAATTGTTTTTTGTCGTTTTTGATTTCTACTATTATAAAGTTTTCAGACATAAACGTGCTTTATTTTTATTAATACGAGTATTGCAGCGCATCCCGTAAAGATACAGTTGCTCCTATTCATCTACAAAGATAGACAATATCCTCTAACAAGCTCTCACTGATAGGTGAAAACCAGCGTTTTAAGGCTCATTTTCCCTTTTTTTGTACCGCTATTGGTTCTTCAAACATCCAAAAAACTGTTTTATAGCAGTAAAAAGCAATTCCTTGACAACTAAATTGCAACGTGAACTTTATATAAATGGAGATTTGGGGCTTTACACTCACTTTTGAAAATACATTTGCCAAGTCGTAATATAGTAGGGTGGGCGACTTCATCACGAGGTCGCCCACCCTAAATTTCGCTAAAAATTTCGGCCGCCAAAAGGCGGCGAAACTGAAATGTCTTTTATCTCCAGCACCCTCTGCGGTAACCTCTATGTCCATGACATCCTTTGCTTTGTCTGGGACGCTGACAGCAAGATGATACTCCATTACTTCCTTGTCGATAGTTCGGACATTCCGAACAGAGTGTGGTATCCATAGGACACACAGTTCCGGGACAATTCCGGACGCATGAATCCACGGGACACACCCACGTATAGGCGGTCTTGTTATCTGTTGTCGCTGTTCTATGCTGTGCGGAAATGGCGAAAACGCTTATAATACCGAGAACAGCAGAAAGAATGATTGCTTTTTTCATTGTTGTGTTATTTTTGTGATTCGACACGCCTGCGCAGGCCCTGCCAGATGTATGTGCCAAGGAATGAACTGTCGGCGTTGTCAATCATTCTCTTGAAACGTGATGCGGGCATCGCTATGGTAAGGAGTTCCGGCTTCACACAGCCACGCATTGCGGTATCCATGCCTCCGAGTACGACTCTCGGATTCTCTTTCCTGTTTTCTTCCAGCGGAAATGCCAGGACTCCTTCACAACCGGAGCCAAACGGAACAATCACATTGTCAACGCGGGTGTCGTCAAAGCTTGCAAGAGTATGGAGAGCCGAAATCACATCCGGCGTTGCGAATACGAAATATATCTCCGGCTGATCATCCTCTGTGAGCTGATCCAGCGGCTTCATGATAAGATATTTTCCGGTGGGTTTCGCTTTCGGATTTATATCGTGCATCATGTTGGCCTGCTTACGGTCGATTTTGAACTTCTCGATTTCACACAGAAGTTTTACAGTGGTCTCTTCAGGATACTCACCTCCGAAAATGGCCTGACGCGAACCGAAGCATCCGAGATTGTCGGCGTCAAAGGCGAGCGCTGTCCCTTTGTGCAGCCGTGCCATCTGTGCGAAAATGCAGGTATAGCCGCGGCTGTTGTCTGCCGGTTTTGGCTGATATACAGCCCCGCTCAGGGTGTCGGAATAGAACGCCGCAATAGGACGTTCAGCCGTCGGGAAATATTTTTCCCAACATTCCAGTGCTTTTTGTTTGAATTCTTTTTCCATTGTATCCTCTTTTTGTTTGCAAAGTTAAGGGGATTTTTATCTTGCGACTATTTCATTTCAGGCAGAAAACATTTCATATCAGGCATAAATGGCATTATTCACCGTATTTATGGCTATATTTGCATATCATTTCAAGTTTTATGACTGATATGCTCAAAGAAAAATTCAGTTACAGGGAATATTCCCATGACGATATACAGGATATTCCCACTTTGGTATCCGGATGTATGGTACTGTTGTGTAACCGTGGCAGTGGAGTCATTGTCACAGGTATAGAGGAGGTTTGTTTACAGTCAGACACGAGTGTGATGCTCTTTGGAGGCACCTCGCTGGTTATAAAAGACTGTACGACCGATTTTATAGTAAGAATGTGGGAGGTGGATGAAGAGATATATAAGGAGGTTGCATCCGTCATTCCGCCGTCATTGGAATATTTCCTTATGAATATGCCCGCATACAGGCATGAACCGGGCGACATATCGCTTGAATACGTCAGGACATCTATGGACATGGCAAAACTGCTCAGTGCCGAGATGCACTTGCCTTCCGCAGTTCAGAGAATCAGAATGTTTGCGAAAAGCTATATGCTGTATCTGTTCGATTACATAAACCCCTATATAGAGAATGTTATTGAACAATCGACAGTCCAGCAACAGCTCTACCGGCGGTTTGTATCCTATATATATCATTTTTGCGGGAAGGAGCGTCAGCTCGATTTCTATGCCGACCGCCTCTGCATAAGTGTGAGGTACTTGTCTGAAATAGTATTACGGCACGGTAATGGAAACACAGCAAAGCAATTAATAAACAAACAGTTGGTATTCAAAATAAAATCCCTGCTGTCATCAACCGACATGACAGTGACACAGATTGCATACGAGCTTGATTTCCCCGACCAGTCATATCTCAGCCGTTTTTTCAAACGATATGCCGGGTGCTATCCTACGGAATACAGGAAAATTTCAGACAAATAGCTTGTTTGGTTATTCCTTATCGATACGTTCTATTTTGAAGGAGACAGGGTGACAGTACGTTATCATGGTGTTCTCGTCGCACATCCAGCCATCCAACCGCGCGTATGTTTATTGTTGTATCTTAACGATGTCGTTCTCGTTTAGACCCATTGTTATCATGAAAGATAAAAATACTTATTAGATGTTAATTTATGGTTAAATCTTTCATCCCAAACACACCCTTTTTCTAATCCTTTCACTCCACGAAAGCAACTTTTTCGCTCCCTCTTTCCCTTAACGGATAGTTGTACCGTTATTTTCTTATATGGTTGATTTCCAACGATAAAAGTCGTTGAAAATCAATCCCACATGAACAGTAAAACTAAATGCCTTTCACGATGGTTTCGAGAACTTAATTGAGTTTGTCGGCGGGGAGGCGTTTGATATACTCAGTGCGAGCATCGAAGTTGCCCCGCATGTGGGCGAGGATGGGTATTCCTTGACAACTCATGACGTCCGTTGAAAACAAATTCAGGCGTACCCCTCAAAAATGACTTAAGGGGGACCGGGATTCGCAGTTTACGCAGATGTGGTGTCCTATTATTGACTTTGTAGATATTTCTTTATTTCAATTTTTGCCTCGGCGATATCAGGATTTGAGAGTATAGGAATCAATTTATCAATCTCTTCAATGGGACGGTTCCACCATTGTAGGCGCTCCAGCAAGTCTATCATTTCATTGTCAAATCTGCGGCGTATGACTTTTGCCGGATTGCCCACGGCTATCGAAAAAGGCGGAATGTCGGAGGCAACCGTGGCATTTGTGCCAATTATGGCTCCGTCGCCTATATGTACGCCGGGCATGATTGTCACGTTTTGCCCGATCCATACATCGTTGCCGATAACAGTGTCACCTTTGAGCGGCAATTCATCCATTACAGGAGCAATTGCACCACCCCAGTCTCCTCCCATTATGTAGAAAGGATAGGTCGTGGCGCAGTCCATCCGATGATTGGCGCCGTTCATGACAAAGGCAACTCCCTTGGCAATAGCGCAGAAGTTCCCGATTATCAATCTGTCACCGATGAATTCATAGGAATGTGTGACGTGCTCCTCAAACCTGTCGGCTCCGTCGATATCATCGTAATAAGTATAATCGCCAATTATTATTCTCGGATTCTTCACTACATTCTTTATGTAGCAAAGGCTCGGAATCGCAGGGTTAGGAAATGCCTTGTCTTTGTCAGGATATATTTTCATGGTTATTGAAGTCTTTGCGAAGAAGGATGTATTATATAGAGAGTTTTAAATTCGGCATAATGGCATCTATCATGGGCTGGGGAACTTCACATTCCCTTGCCAAGAGAGGCCAGCGTGAAGATACTTCTGCAATACGGTCGATTATTTCAGTAGCTTCCTTTATATTGTTGCGTTTCGCAAATTCCAAAAGGTCTTGGCGGGTGATGTCGTCAAACTTCCCGTTGATTGACATCTGGTGCTGTGCTGTCCATCCGCCATTTGGGTTGTATGCAAACCCCATGTCGTATGCCGGCGAAAGGGTCCATTTGCCTTTTCTGTCCATAAGGAAGGATATGTTTTTGGTGTGGTCATCCTGATTGCGGATTACCACATTAAATACTAAGCGACGAAACATTTCCTGCGCTTGTGAGTATGGCAGTCTCAATGCCCTCATCACGTTGAACGCCTGCTCGTATGAGTAAGAACGTGGATTGCGGTAGTCATAATGCGCTATTCCGCAAAGAGTCTGCATGTGAATTTTCTCGCCATTCTGACGGTCAAAACGCTTGGTTAGAAAATGGGCGCGACCGTTCTCTTTTATCAGACTGCAATCCGACATTTCTATGCCACATTCCTTAACAAGTCGATAGAAAGAGTATTCCAATCTGCCAAAATTCTGTGTTTCCCTGAATCCGGCTTCAGCGGTTACACCATCGAGCTTTATCAGGTAATAGTCAAAGCCTTCCGGAACTTCAATCTGTCCCGAACGAACTTCCCCGGTCAATGGATTGTAGGCTATGATGGCTTTCGCCCTCTGTCCTCCGGCAGAGGTGCCAAGTCGCACTATTTCGGCTATCGCCGCCTTCTTGTCCTCTTCAAGATTGGCTCCGAACTCTTCCTTTTTAGACAGTGCCTCGCTTGCCACTTCAACAAGGGAATCAAGTTCTATTCTGACATCGGGACTATAGGGCGCATCCATGGCCCGTTCGAACTCCAACGCTCCCATGCAGCGCTTGCCGAGGTAACATAGTGTCTCCACAGCGTTTCCGCTGCTACGCCCGGTGAGCGCGAGCCAACGATCAAACAGTGCTCGCCCGTAAGTATCTGGCAATGAATCGGCGAGCATACCTGGAAGCCCTTTGAAAGTCTCACGGCCTATATCAGAGAATGAATAGACCCTTCCCTGACGCACAGGCATTAGAATCGGCGAGGGTTCAAGACCTTTGCCGATGAAACTGTCGGCATACTCGAAATGTGCCAGCTGGCGGTTGTTGTCCCATCGGAATGTCCCGACGGGTTGGCCATACAGGTTTACTCTCGCTATATCTACCATTCTGATTCCTCGGTATTAAGTTGTACGTTGGGCTTGTTGTTACCACTTGCGCGTTTACGCTGCTTCTTCTTGCTTGCTTCGACAAACTCAAAGTATTCGTTGGGACTCATCTCATCTTCCTTAATGAGTGACGAGAACACATCCAGTTCGCCAAGTATGCGAAGCACGCGCATGAGGGAATCGAAATAGCTTATATCGCCTTTCTCGATTCTCTTTAATGTCGTCAATGAGACTTGCGCCTGTTCCGCGAGCGACACCTGAGTGAAGTCTTGTCGGAGTCGCAAATGCCTTATTTTTTGTCCCAGCCGACGGCGGATTTCACTGTCAGGCAACATGTATATATTCTCTTCCATGGTCGTACTTGCGTCTATTAGGCTGCAAATATAATAATAATAGTTCAAACTACGCCTATTTTACGCTCATAATTTTCAGCTTAACTAAAGTTTATTGTCTGATTCGCAGTGTAATCCTACATCCATACGATATTGGCAAATCGATAAAAAACGTATCAACCGTTAAGATTTAGTTAAATCTTTCACCCAAAACACACGTCTTTTCTAATCCGTTCATTCCCTAAAAGCAACTTTTTAATTCCCTCTTTTTCATAATGGATAGTTGTACCGTTATTTTCTTATACAGCTGATTTTCAACAATAAAAGTCATTGAAAATCAATTCCACATGAACAGTAAAACTAAATGCCTTTCACGATGGTTTCGAGGACTTCGTGGAGTTTGTCGGCGGGGAGGCGTTTGATATACTCGGCGCGAATATCGAGGTTGCCCCGGATGTGGGCGAGGATGGGTATTATATGACAAGTAAGATATCCGTTTACCTTTTGCTTTCAAACCTCTCTATCACCGGACGTAACGGCGTTGTATATTCCGGTCCGAGATTGGTTTCAATGATGTTGAGCAATGCCGATAATTGATCGGGTGTCAGTCCCTGATGCAGACAGATGCCCATGTGTGCGGCTGCCATAGGCTCCACACCTCCAACCCCTGTGATTACAGAAACTGTTGCAAGTTCGCGATCTTGCCACGAAAGTATGTCGCGGTCGAAAATATCGGCAAAAAGATGTTCTTTCAGGAATTTGTCTATAACCGGAGCGAATACGGCGTATCCGCTTGCCGGTGCATCGGCGGAGATACGGGATAGTTCGGCAAGGTTTTTCTTTCCGAGCGCATACTTGGTCTTGTCATCCATATCCGGGACTGGAGTCGCTTCCTTGCCTATTGTGTCATTGATTCCCGCAGCTTTACGCTTGTCGAGCAGAGCCATGAATGTCTGCAAAGCGCGTAATGAGCGGGGAAATCCGGCGTATGCATAAGCCTGAACCAGAATCTCCTTGATTTCATTGACGGTCATACCTGCATCAAGACCTTCGACAAGTGCTTCATCAAGGTGTTCAAGGTCGCCCCGACCCGTATATGCTCCGATAGCGACAATCGCCTGCTGCCGTGGGGAAAGTACTTTATTTGCCTCGGCATACTTTTGGACGGCATCGGTTGTGGCAGGCAGATATTCGTCATCATTTACCGGTGACAGCCATGTGACTTTGTTGTTGTCAGGGTTGCACTCTATTGCCAGATGAGCAAACCAACTGTCGGGTGCCGCTCCATGCCAATGTTCGACATTCGGTGCGATTTCCACTATGTCGCCGGGGAAAAGCCTTCGTGCGGGCTTACCCTTTTCCTGATAGTAACCGATTCCGGCTGTCGCTATGAGCAACTGCCCTCCGCTATGACTGTGCCAACTGTTGCGGCATCCCGGTTCAAATGTTACATTAAACATGGGCACATTTAATTCTTTTACCTCAGACATGGGGTAAAGGTATGCCGTTCCGATAAAATTGGGATTGCCTTTCATGGCTTCTCCAATCGGATAAGGTTGCTGAAAGTCTTGGGCGTTAACTGAAAAAGATGTTATAATTGCCATTACTAACAATTTTATAAGTTTAATATTCATATTGCACTAATTTTACTGTCGTTTATCACTTCAGCAAAATTACATAACTTATAACAATCGTGGATTCATAAAAATTCGGGAATTATTGCCTGAATTTCTGAAAATCATAGCGTCTAAATGATGGAGTTGGCTGTAAATTAAAAGATTGGCAAAAATCGAACAAGCCCTTTTCGGTAATTATGGTAACGATTGCCGAAAAATTTACATGTAATTCTGACCTCTGTTTTTGTTATTATCGCAAAACATATACAAATGAAAACAACCGCTTTAATAATTCTCTCGTTTATGAGCCTTACAAGTTTTGCATCAAAGCCTCTTATGATAGAGTGTCAGGGACAATTCCCCGTCGGAGGTATGACCATAGAGCGCCCCGGCACATTCAATCCTGATACATTTGTCGGCTGGACTGACCCCGTACAGGATGGTCAGACTTTTCGTTGCGACCATGCTTTCGCAAGATACCAGATTCCGGTGGATGCAAAGAAACTGCCGCTGGTATTCGTGCATGGATTCGGTGGTGACGGAGTATGCTGGGAAACGACGCCTGACGGGCGCGACGGTTTTGCCACTCTTCTTCTCCGCGAAGGTTATCCGACCTACGTTCTCGACTTGCCCGGCCGTGGACACGCTTCTCGCACGAGCAACGAAGTAACGGTCAAGCCTGTGGCAGATGAGGAATTCTGGTTCGATATATGGCGCATGGGGCTGTGGCCGGAGTGGAATGAAGGGATTCAGTTCCCGAAAGACTCACTGAGTGTGTCGAATTTCTTCCGACAGATGGTCCCCGACCTGAGTGACCATAAACTTGATGTTGCAGCACTCGATGCCATGGCGCAAAAGATAGGGGACCATATACTTGTGACCCACTCGGCTGGAGGGTTTCCCGGATGGATGGCTGCGATGAACAACACTGAGGTCAAGGGTGTAGTCGCTCTCGAACCCGGAGGATTTGTATTCCCTGAAGGAGAGGTACCACCGGCATTGCCCGGTCTTACCGGTGGACTTGCCGGAGTACCTGTATCCCCCGACAAATTCATGGAGTTGACTAAAAAGCCGGTTGTCATTTATTTCGGTGACTTTATTCCTGAGTCAGGTGCTACGACTTTGGGCGGCAGCAACTGGGAGGTACGTCTGAAGATGGCTCATGAATTTGTCGATGCCATAAACCGTCATGGCGGTAACGCGACACTTGTCGAACTCCCGAAAATCGGCATCAAAGGCAATTCCCATTTTCTGATGCAGGAACTTAACAACGATGTCATCGCCGCCCATGTTGCCGAATGGCTAAAAAATATGGGATTATCCTACTGAACTGCCAAACAAATATAATTACGAAGCCACGATAATCTGCCCGACTTTTGAGTCTGGATTATCGTGGCTTAATATTTAAATCCCGCTATATATCAGTAGATGTTTATTCTGACAGCTATTCGGAGGTTATATATTACATAGTCTCTTTCGGCACATCAAACAATTCCTCGTGTGTGATGCGTTTACAGCATCCGGCTTGCTGCTTTTTCGGTCTTTGATACAAAAAACAGATATAGAGGTAATAAAGGTATTAAAGTCCGATTTTTTGATAACGATGTTTTCTCGGATAAATCCCAAATTTGCAAACAAAAAACACAATGATACGCAAAGCATTATCAACATTGGCGCTTTCCCTGACATTGACCGCGGGCATGGCGCAGACCTCACAGGAACCGGCAAAGGTCTATTTCACTTCAGACATTTCACCCGAATCACTTGTAAGCATATTCAAGTCCTTGGGAGTCGCTCCCGAAGGGAATGTCGCCGTTAAAATCAGCACCGGGGAATCGGACCGGAGCAATCACCTCCGGCCCGAACTGATAGGGAATCTTGTCAAGGAGGTTAAAGGCACTATCGTGGAGTGCAATACGGCATACGGTGGCAACCGTTCAAATACAGCCTCTCATCGCCGTGCTATCGAGCAGCGAGGTTATGGAGATATCGCCATTGTGGATATAATGGATGAAGATGGTGGCATGAACCTTCCCATGCAGGATACAAAATGGTTTTCGGAGAATTTGGTCGGAAGCCATCTTGCAAACTATGACTTCATGATTAACCTCGCTCACTTCAAAGGTCATGCAATGGGCGGCTTTGGCGGTGTGCTGAAAAATCAGAGTATCGGCATCGCTACCCCCGATGGCAAGACCCGTATTCACACAGCCGGCGCATACTCCGACCCACGTTATGTGTTTCAGCAGCCCCACGGGCAGGATGCCTTTCTGGAGTCTATGGCGGCCGCTGCACAGTCGGTACATAATTATTTCAAGGGGAAAAAAGGAATTGTCTATATAAATGTGATGAACAATCTTTCAGTGGATTGCGACTGCGACGGACATCCGTCGGCTCCGCAGATGAAAGATATTGGCATACTTGCCTCGCTCGACCTAGTCGCACTTGATAAAGCCTGTCTTGATCTGGTGTTCAACCATGAGTCTTCAGTCGGCGACAACAGCCAGCCTCTCGTACAGCGCATCGACAGCCGTCACGGGACACATACCGTTGATTATGCCGAACAGATTGGTCTCGGCACCAAGAGTTACGACCTGATAGATGTCACTACAAACGGAATAGGCGAAGTGGCTGTTGACGGAGTGAAGAAATACAATGTATATGATCTTAAAGGTGTCAGAGTCCTCTCTAGTGCGAGCAATCTTTCTGGTCTTGCCCCCGGCATATATATCATAAACGGTCAGAAACGTAAGATTGAATGATCAAAAGAAATGGAGCAGATATATACCATCGACGACTGACGGGTGACAAAAGCGGGGAAAGGTTTATATATTGTGAATGGCAAAAAAACTAAACTACATGTATATGAATAGAAAAGTAATGAAATTAATAACGCTTTTTGTACTGGTTATCCTGTCTGCCAATCTCGGTTTTGCAGAGGATACTTATAAAAACGGCGTACCGTATGTCACGCTCAACAACGGGCAACAGATGCCTCGTTTCGGAATAGGTACTTTCAATGTACCCGGTGATTCCGTGGCTACCGATGCTGTGTCGTTCGCACTGAAAAATGGCTACCGCCATATCGATACGGCACATGCCTATCGTGTCGAGCGCGGAGTGGGGCAGGGCATAAAGGAAAGCGGTGTGCCACGTGTGGAAATATGGGTGACGAGCAAACTCTGGCCCAGTGAATATAATGATGCCGATGCTGCTATCGACCGTATGCTTGAGCGCCTCGGTCTTGACTATATCGACCTGCTCTATGTGCATCAGCCTATGGGTGATTGGCGCGGGGCATGGCGCGCTATGGAACGGGCTGTTGCCTCCGGTAAGGTTAGAAGCCTTGGACTGAGCGATTTTGATGCTGCCGATTCGCTCTACTCCGCAGCAATGGAATGGGCGAAAATCAAGCCGGCTGTGATGCAGATCGAGTGCCATCCATACGCGCAGAGAAAAATGTGGATGGAGAAACTTGCCAATGATTCCATTGTTCTTGAAGCCTGGTTCCCTCTCGGCGGGGCTATGAGTAACGGTGCCTTGTTCAAAGACCCGGTGATACGGGAAATTGCGGCAGCTCACGGCAAAACTCCGGCACAGATTATCCTGCGGTGGCATATTCAGGAGGGTCATTCTGCCATCCCGGGTGCTACATATCATCCTTATATAAGTGAAAACATCGATATTTTTGACTTTGAGTTTACCACTGTGGAAATGGATGAGATTCGCAATATCGATAAGGAACAGCGCTTTTTTAATATGGATTACAAAGAGGCTGAACCGTTCATGCTTAACTGGAAAATAGATGATTGATGTATGAACCCTGGGGTGATATGCGACTCTACGGGAGTGACATCAAAAATGCCGGTGCACTCAACAGGGCTTATTTTGATGTAGAGACTATTGGATAACCGGTAAATTTCATGCCGGATGGCGGGAAATACGATTAAATGTGCTATCTTAGAGGTGGTAAATGTGTTTCATTTCAAAGTAAAGACCATGTTTAATACAAGCAAATGCCTGCCGGGTATGACTCTTGCTGCGGCTTTGGTGGCTGGCTCTCAGCAATATGCGATGCCTTCCCCGACTGCTATAGAGGCGGTTGAATACGTCACTGCCTTGACCGCCACACAATCCGTGGCGCGATGTGAAGCCGACAATGTCGCTGTCATGACGCGTTACGACGTGACTAACCGCCCTAAACCTGAGCAAAGACTCTTCAAGTCAAAGGCTGTGGATAACCGTATCGCTAAAATTAAAGCCATGCTTGTCAATCCTAAATTGGCATGGATGTTTGAAAACTGTTATCCCAATACCCTTGATACCACCGTACATTATCGCGTAGGGGATGATGGAAAGCACGATACGTTTGTATATACAGGCGATATTCATGCCATGTGGCTGAGGGACTCCGGCGCGCAGGTGTGGCCCTATGTGCAGCTTGCCAACGAGGACAAGGCTCTCAAAGATATGCTTGAAGGGGTGATACGTCGTCAGTTCAAGTGCATAATCCTCGACCCGTATGCCAATGCGTTTAATGACGGGCCTACGGGAGGCGAATGGATGACCGATATCACCGACATGATTCCCGAAGTGCATGAGCGCAAGTGGGAGATCGACTCTCTGTGTTATCCCTTGCGCCTTGCTTATGAATACTGGAGGGTCACCGGCGATGATTCAATCTTTGACGAGGAATGGCTTGATGCCATGTCTAAGATACTTGCCACGTTTCGTGAACAGCAACGGTTTAATGGTACGGGCAAATACAAATTCCGGCGGAAGACCGAACGCGCTCTTGATACTCTTAACAATGGCGGTCTCGGTGCCCCTGTCAAGCCATGCGGACTGATTGTATCCAGTTTTCGTCCTTCCGATGATGCGACCACGTTGCAATTTCTCGTGCCATCAAATTTCTTCGCGGTGTCGGTGCTGAGAAAAGCGGCTGAAATTCTGGACACGGTGAATCACGACAGGAAAATGGCAGATGAATGCCGTGCGCTCGCCAATGAGGTTGATGCGGCTCTTAAAATCCACGCCACATTCAATCATCCCGAATTTGGAGAAATATATGCTTTTGAAGTTGACGGCTTCGGCAATCATCTGCTCATGGATGATTCAAATGCTCCGAGTCTTCTTTCGCTGCCTTACCTGTCGGATATAGATATAGATGACCCTGTGTATCAGAACACACGCAGATTTGTATGGAGCGACAGCAATCCATATTTTTTCCGCGGCAAGGCAGGTGAGGGTATCGGCGGTCCGCACATAGGCTACGACATGGTATGGCCCATGAGTATCATGATGAAAGCATTTACCAGCACCGATGACGAGGAAATTGCTGATTGTATAAGAATGATAATGGATACCGATGCCTCAACCGGTTTTATCCATGAGTCATTCCATAAGGATGATGCCTCTGAATTTACACGCGCGTGGTTTGCATGGCAGAACACGCTTTTCGGCGAGTTGATTATAAAACTCATCGATGAAGGTAAGATTGACCTGCTCAACTCAATATGATTGTGATATTTTTCAATAGTCATCGATTGTGCATGGCTTATTGGAGTTGTCGGAATTTTGGTGTATCTTTGTAGGTGTATCAAATGATTGGATATGATTGATAAGAAGATAATAATAGCCATTGACGGATATTCATCGTCGGGTAAAAGTTCGATGGCACGTGCGCTTGCATCGCGCATCGGTTACCGTTATATTGATTCGGGTGCGATGTATCGTGCCGTCACTCTTTGGGCGATGCGTCACGGACTTATTGCGGCAGGAGTGGTCGATGCCGACAATCTTGTAGCGTCGCTCGGGGAGATTGCCGTTGATTTCATGCCGATGCCCGACGGAAGGCAGCATACCCTGCTTAACCTGGAGGATGTAGAGGAAGAGATACGTCGCCTTGAAGTGTCGAACAATGTATCGCAGGTGTCGGTTATCCCAGCCGTCCGTCATCGTCTCGTGGCTTTGCAACAGTCGATGGGCAAGTCAAAAGGCATCGTCATGGATGGCCGCGATATAGGCACGACAGTATTTCCCGATGCCGAGATGAAGGTGTTTGTAACGGCATCGCCCGAGACACGTGCGCAGCGACGCTATGAGGAGCTGAAGGCAAAAGGCGTGGAGTCGACTTATGATGAGGTGCTTGAAAATGTGGTGACCCGTGACCATATCGATGAGACGCGTGAAGAAAGTCCACTACGTAAGGCTGATGATGCCGTAGTGCTTGACAATTCCTATATGACGGTCGAAGAGCAGGATAAATGGCTCCTTGACCTCTATGAAAAGATAATTGCCGCTTATGAGGATTGAGATTGACAACGGCTCGGGATTTTGCAACGGTGTCGTGTCGGCAATCTGCAAGGCGGAGGCTGAGCTTGACAGCAGCGGTCTTTTGTACTGTCTCGGGGATATAGTCCACAACAGCGATGAGGTGGAGCGACTTCGCGAGCGAGGTCTTGTCACAATCACTCACGACGAGCTGTCACGGCTTAAAGGTGTCAAGGTGCTTTTGCGCGCCCACGGAGAGCCTCCTTCGACTTATCAGAGAGCGGCGGAAAACGAGATTGAAATCATCGATGCCACATGCCCTGTGGTGCTGCATCTTCAGAAACGGATAAAAGAGGCATACGTATCGCGCCGTCCCGACCAGCAGATTGTAATCTATGGCAAACTCGGTCATGCCGAGGTAAACGGACTCGTCGGTCAGACCGAAGGCACCGCAATCGTGGTGGAGGATATCGACGGGCTGTCGCAGCTCGATTATTCACGCGACATAATCCTTTATTCTCAGACCACCAAGTCAATCAACGGACTTCAGGAAATGATTGCGGAGATAAAACGCCGCAAGTCGCCCGACACAGAGTTCCGGTATTATGATACGATATGTCGTCAGGTAGCCAACCGCGTGCCTCGTCTGAGGGAATTTGCCGCAGAGCATGACCTGATACTTTTTGTCAGCGGCAAAAAGAGCAGCAACGGCAAGATACTTTATGCTGAATGTAAGGATGTAAACGAGCGCACACATCTTATATCCAATCCGGGAGAGATAGACCCCGCATGGCTTGACGGGATAGCAAGCGTCGGCATCTGCGGCGCCACTTCGACACCGCGCTGGCTGATGGATAATGTGAGGGATTATGTGACACATTTATGCGAGAACAATGGATAATTTTATCGCAATAGATGTAGAGACAGCCAACAATGAGCCGACGAGCATCTGTGCTATCGGTGCGGTAAAAGTGCATGACGGGGCGATTGTCGACCGCTTCTATTCACTTGTAAAGCCTGAGCCAAACTGGTACATACGTTATTTTTCGGAAAGCATACATGGTATATGCCGCAGTGACACTGATTCTGCCGGCACATTTGACCGCGTATGGGAAGAGATGTGCGGTCAGTTCGGTTTTAATGCCGACAATATAGACGATGTGGTGTTTGTAGCACATAACAAGATGTTTGACGAGCGATGTCTTCGTGCCGCTCACCGCACTTACGGCATGACTTGGCCCGACAATCCTTTTTATTGTACCCTTACCGCTGCACGGCGCAGGATTCCCAAGCAGCTTGTGGGAAGTTATTCGCTCCCCTATGTATGTGACTTCATGGGAATCCCGTTTTATAATCATCACAATGCGCTTGCCGATGCCGAGGCATGTGCGAAAATAGCCATGACATTATTATGAGACGACTGTTATTTATCGCCCTTATAGCTGCGACTCTCTCCGGTTGTTCCGGTGATGGTAAAATCAATAAGGCGGCAGCCGATTACGGGCGTGCCGATGCACAGACTCTGTTGGAAAGCGTATCGTCAATGACCCCTTTGGAGCTTGAAGGCTATATCCTTGGTGTCCGTGCGACTGAATATGAATACCGGGAGGACGGTCATGAAAAAGCCGCCGATCTTTATATAAAAGGATTTGAGGAATATATCAGAGAAAATTCTGATTCACTCGCCAATATAATTTTCTAAGTAACATGAATACAGAAAAAGAATACATTGCCTATATCAACAAGGCGCTTTCCGAGATTCATTATCCGGCTCAGCCGAAGGGACTTTATGAGCCGATAGCCTATACACTGGACTGTGGGGGAAAACGCATACGCCCCATGCTCATGCTTGCCGCCGCCGAGGCGCTTGGTGCCGACAAAAGTGTCGCTGTCAACCAGGCGGTAGGACTGGAAATGTTTCATAACTTCACTTTGTTGCATGACGATGTGATGGATCGTGCCGATGTGCGTCGCGGCCGACCGACGGTTCATGTAAAGTGGAATGAGGCGACGGCGATACTCTCGGGCGATGCCATGCTTACGATGGCGTCGCAATTCATGGGGCGCGGATGTCCCGGTCGACTTGCCGAAGTGCTTGACCTGTTTAACCGCACGGCAATGGAAATATATGAGGGGCAGCAGTACGACATGGATTTTGAGAACCGTGAAGATGTCACTGTCGCAGAGTACATCGAGATGATACGCTTGAAGACCTCCGTATTGCTTGGATGTGCCTGCCGAATGGGAGCGCTCATGGCGGGTGCTGACGAAGCGGTGCAGAAGGCTTTCTATGACTATGGTACTTACCTTGGACTCGCATTTCAGCTTCAGGATGACTGGCTTGACACTTATGGTGACCCGGCGGTGTTCGGCAAAAAGATAGGCGGGGATATTCTTAATGACAAGAAGACTATTTTGCTTATAACGGCGCTCAATCGTGCCGATGGCAAGCAAAAAGCCCGTCTTACCTCTTTGTTCGGTACACGTTCTGAAGAGAAGATTGCGGAGGTGATGGCGATTTATGACGCACTTGATGTAGAGAGCGAGTGTCGCGCGATGATAAACGATTATTCCGAAAAAGCGATAACCTGTCTTGAAAAGGCGGGGTTGTCTTCTGATGCCTTCCGCTACTTTGTTGATATAGCCGAGCGGTCACTTAATAGGCAATCATGATAATAGATACTCATACCCATCTCTATCTTCCCGAATTTGAATCGCCGGAGACGGCGGTTGAAAGAGCTGTCGATGCAGGGGTAGGTCACATGGTGTTTCCTAATGTCGATGTCGGCACAATCGCGCCGATGCTTGCCCTTCATGAGCGGTTTCCCGTAAATACATCAGTGGCGATGGGGCTGCATCCTACAGAGGTAGGTGACGAATGGGCGGCTGATTTGGCACGTATAGAGAGTGTGCTTGATTCCCGCAACGATTTTGTCGCGATAGGGGAGATTGGAATCGATTTGTACTGGGACAAGACCTATCGCAAACAGCAGCGGGAGGTGTTTGCCCGTCAGGTAGAGTGGGCGACTGCACGTGATTTACCTGTCATAATTCATTGCCGAGACGGACTCGATGACGTGCTTGATATATTGTCATCGGCGGGTCGTGTGCCACGCGGGGTCTTCCATAGCTTTGGAGGAAATGCGGAAGATGTCGGGCGCATACGTCGCATAGGTGATTTCTATTTCGGCATAAACGGAATAGTCACTTTTAAAAATTCCCGGCTCCGGGAAGTACTTCCGGTTATTGGAGCCGACCGCCTGCTCCTGGAAACTGACGCGCCTTATCTTGCGCCCGTGCCTCACCGGGGTAAACGCAATGAATCGGCATTCATAGTACATACTGCGGCGTACGTTGCCGATACTCTCGGAGTCAGCATTGACGAGATTGCCGATATAACTACCGCTAATGCATGCGCCTTATTTAATTTGAATCAGATTGAAACCGCGTGATTTTGTGGGTGTACGGGTTATTCAATTTTGATTTTTCTGCCATTCAGGATATAGATACCTTCGCGAAGGTTGGAGAAGGCTTCGGCTTCATTCTTGAACTCTCCGATTAGGATGCCTTGTAGATTGAAGGCACGTACAGTGGTATTGTTGTATGCCGTCGCAAAGGATGGCACGGATGCCATGGGTGCTACAGGAAGGTGGTTGTTGAACCACTCTATATTGCCGTAGAGCGATTTTTTAATACGCTCTGCCCTGAACGGTGCCGACAGTGAAGGGTCATCGTCCCATCGGGCGCAATTATGTTCCCATGCTTCAGCAAGCGGTAGCATTACATCATCGATATGCTCATATATCTGCGCGATTCTATCGGGGTACACCTCTTCCCATATCATTTTTACCGCCGTGCAGAAGCTATCGTACCGGAGTAGTTCGCCAATCCAGTGGGGCGTAAAGCCATAATGTACTTTCATGCGGAATGTGTAGTCGGTCTTGTCCCGATGATAGCATGATAAATCCCACACGGGTCCGGCGACCCATTTGGCATTGTCCGCTAAATCTTTATGGAGATAAAAACTCCCGTGGAATCCATCGGGATTGTCCATGATTTCCTGAAGTATGAAGAAACGTGCCATGCTTTCCACATCAATGAATCTTTCCCAGTCGGTTGACGTTTTGTCGCTGGAATATATCGATGTGTTTATTGCCTTAAATTCATCAGTGAGCCACTGCATCTGGGCGTCAGAGAGTAGTTCCGGAGAATGGTAACGTAGTGTAAGGTTCCATTGGCTGTTCTCGGGAATTGTGATTTGACATTCATCGTGATAGTTGTCTACTTCAACAAGCCAGCCGCCTTTGATGAGATCCGGGTCGGTTTCCTGGTCTTTCTGTTCATAGATATTAACGCGGTTTTCATCAATACGGATGGTTTCGGTGAGAAAATATAGTCCGATATAGTCATTGTTCAGCACTACTTCTATCGGTTGCAGACTTGGAGCCCAGCCCAGATTAAGCAGCCGGCTCAGTTGATAGCCTGCAACATTTCCTTCATCGGGTTTAAGGAGCGCCCAGTGTTTATTTTTGGGCATCCCCAATATAGCGGTCTTTTTGTCAAGTTTGATTTTGTAAGGCTTCTTTTTCCCTTTCCATGATGAGTGTCCCCTGCCGCGTATCTGCATCGGCAGCGGCTCCGTTTCGCTACCGAGAGCCTCTAAGCCTTCTATCCCCATCGGGTCAATCCGGTAAAATGCATTGAGATACTCTTCCTTGGAAACAATCGGCTTATGATTTTCAGTATCAATATACAATACAGGCAGCGTACCGGAGATGGTTGCCGGTGCTGAGCATGGTGGCACTGTCGCTTCCACTTCATCCATGCAGGAAAGAAATGATATTGTAATTAAGAAATAGCTGATTACTTTGATTGCATTTGTCATCATAGTTATTCTAACGGTAGTTTTACATGTATAGATATGTCATGGCATGAAAAAAGGGTTGTGCCGATATATTTTTTGACACAACCCTTTATCTTTTGTCAGAAATGATTATTCAAATATGTGGCGCAGACGGCTGAATATGCGTTTCTTGACCGATTCAGTCGGCTGGGTGTTTGTTGAGCCGCGAAGCGATTCTATAGCCTCTTTCTCTTTGTCACTCAGGTTTTCGGGAATATATACCATGATATTTACAAGCTCATCGCCGGTACCGTAACCTTCGGTCGATGGCAGACCCTTGCCACGGAGTCGCAGCACTTTGCCGGGCTGTGTTCCTGCCGGAATCTTGACACGTGCTTTGCCGTTTACAGTCGGGATTTCTACCGAACCACCTAACGCTGCCGTAGGGATGTCAAGCATTAGGTTGTATATCAAGTCGTTTCCGTCACGGATAAGCTCCTGGTCGGGCAATTCTTCCACCACGATAAGAAGGTCGCCGTTCACGCCGCCGTGACGGGCAGCGTTGCCTTTGCCTTTAAGCGTAAGCACCATACCGTCGCTTACTCCTGCCGGAATAGTGAACTCAACCACTTCTTCCTGACGCACGATGCCCTCGCCGTTACAGTAAGTACATTTTTCGGTAATGGTCTTTCCCTCGCCGTTACATTCGGGACATGTCGCGGTTGACGACATCGCTCCGAGGAATGTCTGCTGTACATGTTCTACAACGCCTGAACCGTGACAACGGTTACACGTATGGAACGCTGTGCCGTTCTTTGCTCCTGTTCCTGCGCAATGCTGGCATTGGACAAAGCGCGGGATTTTGAGCTTTTTCGTCACACCCTCGGAAATTTCTTTCAAGGTAAGTTTTACCTTTATGCGGAGATCACTTCCCTTGGGCTGACGGCGACGCCGAGCAGAGCCGCCAGCAGCCGAGCCGAAACCGCCAAAACCGCCGAAGCTGCCGCCGCCGAATATATCGCCGAATTGTGAGAAAATATCTTCCATAGACATCCCGCTCGCGTGGAAGCCGCCGCCTCCTCCGCCACCGAATCCGGATGGTCCCATGTTGTGACCCCACTGGTCGTATTTTGCTCGTTTGTCGGGGTCGCTAAGAACATCGTATGCTTCAGCCGCCTCTTTGAATTTTTCTTCAGCCGCCTTGTCGCCCGGATTTTTATCGGGGTGATATTTCAAGGCGAGCTTACGATAAGCTTTTTTAAGCTCATCGGCGGTAGCCGTCTTGGCAACACCCAACACTTCGTAGTAATCTCTTTTATTATCCATCGGTTAAGTCTTTGGGATATTAACGGTTTACTGACCAACAACCACTTTTGCGTGGCGAATCACTTTGTCATGAAGCTTGTAGCCCTTCTGTACGGTGTCTATAATCTTGCCTTTGAGGGAATCATCGCCGGCGGGGAACAATGTCACCGCTTCGTGAAGTTCTGTGTCGAAATCCGTGCCTTTTTCGGTAGGAATTGCTGTGACACCGTTCTGTTCCAGATATTTTACAAACTTGTTGTAGATAAGCTCGACCCCTTCCTTTATGGAAGATGCGTCGGAACTTTCATTGATGGCTTGTATCGAACGCTCAAAATCATCGATGATAGGCAGAAGTCCTTTCATGGCGCTTTCGCCGCCATTCTTTATGAGCTCGCTCTTTTCCTTGAGTGTACGTTTACGGAAATTATCAAATTCAGCCATCAGGAAAAGATACTCTTTCTTCTCCTTCTCAAGCTGGGCTTTCGTGTCGTCAAGTTCCTTGCGGAGCTTTTCAACCTCGTCAAGCTCTTCCTGTGCCATTTCCTTTGCCGCTTCGACATCAACACTTTCCTCGTCAGCCACGTCGTTAATCTCTATATCGTCATTGTCGACCGCCTTGGGCTCATTGTCGACTCTGTTTTTGTGATTATGCTTGTTGCTCATATCAGGTTATAATTATTTTGTCATTTCAATAGAAGCAAAAATGCTGCCAAAATTCATCTTTCAGCCTCATTATTTCAATAATAATAACAACCCTTGGGATATATCGTTCACTTATTGCATTATAAAGTAAGCGGTGACACTAATGTGTCACATCCCGGAAATGTCTTCCGGATGGTGTCTGCCAATATGTCACCCCCATCGGTGAACAGACCGAACACCGAGGCTCCGGAACCACTCATTGCCGCATAATCGGCACCAAGTCTGTAGAGCTTGTCCTTGACTTCCGCAATCTGAGGATGGAGGGGAAAAATAGATTCTTCAAAATCATTTTTCAGTGCATCATGCCAGCATTCCACCGGGTCGAGAAGCGTCGACCGCAGATTGATTGCAGGCTGCGCCGGAGTTATGCCCGAATATGCCTCTTTTGTAGAGACCGATACCGGGGGTTTCACGATGGCAACGGTCATTGATGAGAGATTAAGGTCAAGCGGGGTGAACACATTCCCAATGCCTGTGGCAATCATCGGGATATTATAGATGAAAAACGGGCAGTCGGCACCGATAGTGGTGGCAACTGCGGCAAGTTCTTCATCGTTATAACCCAGACTGAACATGCGGTTCAAACCACGTAGCGTGAATGATGCGTCGGCACTCCCGCCACCGAGTCCCGCTCCATCAGGGATTATTTTCTGAAGATAGATATCCACAGGGGGAAGAGGCGATAGTGCATTTAGAGCATTGTAAGCCTTCATCACGAGATTCTTTTCGGGAGGGCAGTCCACTTCTCTTCCGGTAACAGTAAGTGTCGTGGTCTCTCCTTTTGCCGGTACAATCTCCAGCACATCACGCCAGGGCACCGGGTAAAAGAGAGTCTCAATGTCGTGATAACCGTCGGGACGGCGTCTCACGACATTGAGACCAAGGTTTATTTTTGCGTTAGGAAACAGTATCATTGAGGGGTAAGTTGGATGGCATGACGGTGAAGCACCACGTCGCAATCGGGAAATCCGTTGCGAATGATTGTATTGCATCGCGTGGTGTCGTTTATAGCTTCGGTGAGGGTCATGGGGAGTCTTACGATTTCCACGACTTCGGCACCGCGTATGATTGACTCATTCAGCAGTTTCAATGACGGCGCCTGCTTCAATGCCGAGTAAGATTCATAAGTATATTGTGTGAAAGCCGTATTTTCACCGATACCTCTCCGGTCAAGCAGATATCCTTCTGCAAGTTGGATGGGTGCCGACGAGACTGAGATGTCACTCGGTGCCGGGAAGGATATTATTTCCTTTCGGTCGGCACTCAGGGTAATCGGTACATTGTCGTTAAAGTTGCCGTTGGTTTTGTAGACGATTGCCATCGGTCGCACTGCGGCTTCCTGACCACCAAGTGTCTTGCTGGGAATCGGCATTACGCCGGTCTCCGTACGCGCCGATGCGGAAGTATTTGCATCGACGGTCTTTTTTGATGTGGCACATCCGGCAATCGTCAGGCATGACAATGTAATCATTGCCATTATTATCATCGTTTTCATTTCTTTATGAATCGAAGGGTTGTGATTTCATCGTTGCCTTTCACCGTAATGATATAATTGCCCGATGCGAGACCTGAGACATCAATACCAAGAGAATCGGTATCATTTCCGTCGACACTTAGCACGTGCAGACCGGTAATCGAGTAGATGTCGACCGTATTGATTGACGGGGCTGTCACGGTGATGTAGCTGTCGGCGGGATTGGGGGTGACAGCTGTCAGCCCTTCAGTCACGTCTTCTATTCCGCTTGTCGCTTTCTTAAGGCGGAAGCGGGCGTATGGCGTAAGCTGTTCGTTGTTGAATGCTATTACGGCAGTATAGGTTTTGAGCACGCCGACAGGCCCGTCAAGATACTCACCTTCTACGGAGAAGTCGGTCGACTCGCCTTCCGACAGCCATATCGGTTCGGTCTGCCATAATGCGACAGAGTAGTTACTGTCGGGAGAGAAAAGATATATCGACAATGGCTCGGCAAGCTGTCCGGAGGTGCATTTTATAGTTCCGTTGAGCTTGATGTGGTTCTGTGGCATCGAGTTGGATTCGGGTGAAAATTTCACTACTTCAAGTGTGGTCGTGCCTTGCAATGTGCCGAGGAAATTCACTGTCACGGGATCGCTCAGCCGATTGTTGTTCTCATCGATAAACACCAGTTCATATTCACCTGCTGTAGCTGTGCGCGTAAACTGGCTTATCATGTCGATTTCAAGCGGCTGCCCCGGCTCTACATCGATTTGCATTTTGGAACTTCTGTTTGCGATTCCCGTAGACCCTTTCTTGAAGAGTGCCACCAATACGGAACCGTAAAACTCCTGGTTGTCGACTGTTGCCGTTGCAGTGATGTGGAAATTGACTTTATTGTAAAGAGGTGTGAGTACCTGTACGTTGCTTATTTTCAATTCCGGAGCATAGACCAGCGGGGTGAAAGTGAGATTATCGCCTTCAATCACGAGGTTGAATCCCCGGCTGTAATTTATAGGTATGAGAATGTCATGCCATTCTTCAGTCTCAGTGTTATAAAACGCAGGAGTAGCGATATAATTGCCGCTCTGCGGGAAATTGCCGCCATACATAGGATAGGCAGTTACCACCGTCGACATTCCTGTAAGAGTTACCGCACCGTCGGAGCTGTATATGTATCGTTCCTTTCCTTCGCTGTCGGTAAGTTTAAGACCTAATCTTACATTTATTTGTCCTTTAGCCGGTAAATATACATACTCGCGGTTACGAATCTGGAAAGTCTCGTTGCGGCGATAAGTCTCTTTATCGGTGTAAAATGCGCGTGTAGCTGCAAGCATGGCTCCATCCTTTGATCCGTTGACCGGTCTTTGGATACCTATTGTCGCGCCCTGCTGGAAATTGAAGCCGGAAGTTGCTCCTCCTGTACCTTGTACCCCCGGGTCAAGTGCGGAGAGCAGGAAATATCCGTCGCTCATGCCTCCCCAGCCCCAGTTGATATGGAAATATCCGTCACGGTATCCGTCGCATACAAATTCATGACCTTCACGATTGTCGGTTACGCCGTCATACATGATAGGGCGACGTGCCGCAAGTTCGTTATACATCATCTCTTCCCACTCCGAGCCGCTGAAATAATCACGCAAGTAATAAGTCGTGCCTTTGTCGTAGTCAAAATTGTTGACAAACGCCCATGCCGGTTCGGTAGACTGCGCGCCGCTTGACGGACCGTAACCCATATTCACGGATATGCCGCAGGCATACATCAGTGTAGCTACCGCATCCTTCTGCTCCTGGGTGGATGAGCTGTTGTATCGGTCGGTCATGTTTGCCCAGTCAAATGTGGTGTCTCCGAAATTCATCGACAATGTACCGAAATCTATTCCATATGTGTAGTTATAGCAGCGGTAACTGTTGGACCCTTTTCCTTTTACAGGCCATTCGTGAAATTTCATTATCTGTGCCATTGCCGTGGCGACACAACCTGTGGCACACCTGGTGTGCTCGCTCTCATTGTAGACCGGGCAAAGGTCATTGTAAGGTGAGCCCTGATCCCAGCGTGTCTGAATCAACGGTGCGATATTGTCCCGTTTCGCAGTCGCTTTCACCGAAGAGGCGTCAATGCCGTTGGCTATAGCCCATTCAATCTGACTTTGGTAGCTTTCCAGCCACGCTTTCATATTGTCAGGCATGGAGTCGTAGTCAAACGTGGATTCTTCGGAAAATCCCAATAACGGCGTCACGCAATCATCGGCGGCGACGATGGTGAATCCCTGCCGGTTCGGATTGTTGAACACGTAAAACTGATTCACGTTGCCTGTCGATGCCGTGTAGGCGAGTTGCGGCTTCCCTGTAGCTGCAATTTTATGCACAATTCCGCCGGCACTATCAAGACGACCGAGCGCTTCCTCGGGGGTGAGCTGTGACGCGCCTGCGACAAGGCTGCATAATCCGAGGGCAATAAGTGATGTAAGATGTCTATTCATGAATAGGATAAGTTATAATTCACAAAGTTAGTCAGCTTGCAGCGATTATGCAAATGATGGTGGAAATTTTGATGATATCACCGACATATTGTCGGGAAATTAGAGTGTAGCCACGTGATACGCTATATGCTGCAACAAAGTTTTTAATAATTATTTGCAGTTATGATGTCAAAGGTGTAACTTTGTATTGTGCCAAAGAATCATCCTGAGGCATCATGCAATGTGAAATAGATATTTAACATAGAACAACAATGAAGCAGTTTTTTACTTATGTTTTAGCCACTATAGTCGGTATAATTGTAACCTCCGTGATTGCAACAATCGGCATGTTCCTGATGTCGGTCATGATGCTGTTTGCTGGCATGGCGACACCTACACCGAAAATATCATCCCATTCGATACTGCACATAGCTCTTGACGGTCCGGTCGAAGAACGTGTCCAGGGCAGGAGCCTGTTTGATGAGCTTCAGGGCATGAGCGACAACGCGATTGCTCTCAATGACTTGATAAGATCTATCGACCACGCTGCAACCGACCCGAAGATCGAGGGCATATATCTTGATTGCCAGGGGGGTGGTAGCGGAGCTGCCACTACGGCGTATATACGCGAGGCGCTTCAGCGTTTCAAGGAATCGGGGAAGTGGGTGGTCGCATACGCTGATGCATATACTCAGTCCAATTATATTATTGCTTCTGTAGCTGACTCGATATGGCTCAATCCGCAGGGTCTGGTGGATATACACGGACTGGGAGGCACGTTGCCCTTCTTCAAGGGCTTGCTCGACAAGCTCGGTGTTGAGATGCAGGTTATAAAGGTCGGTACGTACAAAAGTGCTGTAGAACCATATATATTGACAGAGCCGAGCGAGGCTAACCGCGAACAGATTAAGGCTTATGTCACTCCGATATGGAAATATTTCTGCGACGGCATGGCGGAGTCGCTTGGCGTTGCTCCGGAAACTGTCAACCAATGGGCCGACAGCATAATAATGACCCGCAGCCAGGAGCGCTTGCTCGTTGACGGCGTGGTGACATCTCTTCTGTATCGTCACGAGGCGGAGGAATGGATGAAAGAACAGACGGGAAAGACCGATAAGGATGACGATCTCGAACTGGTGTCGGTGGCAAGATACGCTCAGACAATAAAGGAAAAGAAGTCGTCAAACAATATAGCTGTGCTTTACGCTGTAGGTGATATCGTCGATACCGGTGATGAAGGTATCGTCGGCGACAAAATGGCTCCTCTTATTCTTGACCTCGCCGAGGATGATGATGTGGATGCACTTGTGTTGCGTGTCAATTCAGGTGGCGGAAGTGCTTTTGCCTCCGAACAGATATGGGAGGCGCTTGAGCAGTTCAAGTCAACAGGTAAGAAGTTTTATGTATCGATGGGCGATGTAGCTGCTTCCGGAGGCTATTATATCTCATGCGGTGCCGACCGTATATATTGCCAGCCTGTCACTATAACCGGCTCGATAGGTATATTCGGTCTTATTCCGAGTATAAAGGGGCTGCTTAACGAGAAGCTTGGGGTTAATGTCGCTACTATAGCAACTAATCCGGAGGCTAATATTGGTATTGTCGACCCCATGACTCCGTTCCAGCGGGCATCCATGCAGGCTATGATTGATCGCGGTTACGAGACATTTGTAGGGCGTTGTGCCGCCGGTCGTGACATGCCTGTCGACTCAATAAAGGCAATCGCCGAGGGTCGTGTATGGGATGGTGCTACGGCACTCCGCATAGGTCTTGTGGATCAGCTTGGCGACCTTGACCGCTGTATCGCCGATCTTGCCGAGGAGTGTGGATACGATGATTATAAGGTGACTGAATATCCCGAGCCCAGAGGCGAGTGGTGGGAAGAAATGTTGTTGTCGTCAGGCAGCGTGAAGGAGCGCATTCTCAAGTCGGAACTTGGAGAGGCATATCCTTATTATATGATGATGCGCAAGATGCAGCGTCTGGAGCATGTGCAGTGCCGCATGGAGGAAGTTGTGATTGAATAACCGTCTATAATCAGTTAAAGCGATGCGCCACAATAAATTTGTAGACACAGCACTGTTGCGCCCTATGTCATGGATATACGGGGCGGTGGTGAAGGTGCGCAATCGCTTCTTTGACTGGGGGGTGCTGAAACAGCGAAAGTTTGATGTGCCGGTGGTTGTCATCGGTAATATCGCTGTGGGCGGCACAGGGAAGACACCTCATACCGAATATGTGATAGAGATGTTGAAAAACGGGTATCATATCGGTGTATTAAGCCGTGGATATAAGCGCCATACCAAAGGCTTCGTGCTTGCCAACAGGCGGTCGTCGCCCTGGGATATCGGCGATGAGCCGTATCAGATATTTCAGAAATATGGCAATGAGGTGAGGGTCGCCGTGTGCGAGAGTCGATGCAAGGGTATCGAAGAACTGTTGCGAATTGACCCTATGATTGACCTCATTTTGCTTGACGATGCGTTTCAACACCGCTATGTTGCGCCTAAGGCTGCCATAGTGCTGACAGAATGGAGCCGCCCGGTATATAACGACGACCTTATGCCCTTAGGGCGTCTCCGCGAACCTCAGAGCGCATTGCTGCGGAGCGATATTGTTGTGGTGACGAAATGTCCAAGGGAAATACGTTCACTGGATGTGCGGCTCATTTATGAGCATCTCGGTCTTTTTGCCTATCAGAAGGTGTATTTCTCCAATTATGTGTATGGCGGACTGGTAAGCGTGTTCCCCGATGATGTGAGATATATGCCTGACCTTGCCATGCTGGGCGAAGATGACTCGATTCTTATTGTGTCCGGCATCGCCAATCCTAAACCGTTGGTAAGATATTTGCGTAATTTCGGCGCAAAGGTCGCCGTGAAGCGTTATCCCGACCATCATAATTTCTCGCGAAGGGATTTTGAGGATATCAGAAAAGCTTACGGACAGATGAACGGCAGAAACAAATATATTGTCACGACAGAAAAAGATGCCGTGCGCATAGCCAACAGCCCGTATTATCCTCATGAGCTTAAGGCGTCGACATTCTATCTGCCGATAAAAGTGGAATTCCTCCCTCATAAGATGCCGCTTGGCTGTGACTCGTTTGAGAAGGAACTGCGTAGCCTCATAAATCGTCAGACTGACAACGGATAGGGCAACTTAACCGCTTTTGAAAGTGTTATATAGGAATATTCTAACTTTTTAAAAATTCAAGTAAATATGTTGGACAAAATAAATCAGACGGCTGAATATATACGTTCACGTGTAAGTGACATGCCTAAGACGGCTATAATACTTGGTACCGGACTCGGGGCACTTGTCGACCATATCGAGGATAAACAGTACATACCTTATAAAGAGATTCCTAATTTCCCCGTGTCGACAGTAGAGGGACATTCAGGCAATCTCATATTCGGAAAGCTCGGTAACAAGCGTGTGATGGCTATGCAGGGTCGTTTCCATTATTACGAGGGTTACGACATGAAGCAGGTGACATTTCCGATACGCGTGATGAAGGCTCTCGGCATAAAGACTCTTTTTGTAAGCAACGCCGCAGGTGGCATGAACCCGGAATTTGAAATCGGTGATATAATGATAATCACCGACCACATAAATCTGTTCCCCGAACATCCGCTTCATGGCAAGAATTACGATGAGCTGGGACCGCGTTTCCCTGATATGAGTGAGGCATATTCTCGCCGTCTTGTCAAGCAGGCTATGGAGATTGCTGCCGAGAAAGGTATCCGTGTGATGCACGGTGTTTATGTCGGCACTCAGGGCCCGACATTCGAGACTCCGGCGGAGTATCGTTATTTCCATATAATAGGCGGTGATGCCGTGGGCATGTCTACCGTCCCAGAGGTGATTGTGGCGCGTCATGCCGGCATAGAGGTATTTGGCGTCTCGGTAATCACCGACCTCGGCGTAGAGGGTGTCGTGGAGGAAGTGTCGCATGAAGAGGTGCAGAAAGCTGCACAGGCGGCTCAGCCGAAGATGATGGAGATAATGACAGAACTCGTAAACCGCTTTGAGGAATAATAATGGAAGAGGGCAAACAGAGGGAGATAGCCGAACTTGGTGAATTTGGTCTTATAGACCATCTGACTGAAGGGCTGCCGCTCACTAATGAAGCATCGCTGAAAGGAGTGGGGGATGATGCCGCCGTGATGAGATACAAGGATACTGATGTGCTTGTGACCACCGACCTGCTTCTTGAAGGAGTACACTTCGACCTGACCTACGTGCCGCTTAAGCATCTCGGCTATAAGTCGGCGATAGTCAATTTCAGCGACATCTATGCGATGAACGGTACACCGCGTCAGATTACGGTGTCGCTTGGTATTTCGCGCCGGTTCACGGTAGAGCATATCGAGCAACTGTATGCCGGCATACGCAAGGCATGTGAAATCTACGGGGTCGACCTTGTGGGCGGTGACACCACTTCGTCGCGTCAGGGACTGGTTATCTCGATAACCTGCATAGGCGATGCCCCGGCTGACAGGATTGTGTATCGTGACGGAGCTAAAGACACCGACCTTATATGTGTCAGCGGCGACCTCGGGGCTGCATACATGGGGCTGCAGTTGCTTGAACGCGAAAAAGTGGCTTCAGCCGGTCAGAAGGATTTCGTGCCTCGTTTCGAGGGGAAGGAATATCTTGTTGAACGGCAGCTGAAGCCTGAAGCACGTCGCGACATCGTGAACGAACTGGCTGAAGCGGGCATAAAGCCTACTGCTATGATGGATATTTCCGACGGACTGTCGAGTGAACTGATACACATCTGCAAGCAGAGCCACACGGGATGCCGGATATATGAAGACCGTATACCGATTGATTACCAGACAGCGGTGATGGCTGAAGAACTGGGTATGAACCTTGTGACTGCAGCGCTTAACGGCGGTGAGGATTATGAATTGCTTTTCACGGTGCCTCTTACCGATCATGAGAAGGTGTCGAAGTTGCCCGGTGTAAAAGTGATAGGCCACATTACGAAGCCTGAACTTGGCTGCGCCATGATTACACGCGATGACGTGGAGATACCTCTCCGCGCACAGGGCTGGAATCATCTTGCGTAATGACGATATGAGTAAAATATAAGCGGGACACCTTCGCCGGGTGTCCCGCTTGTTGTTGGGTATGATTTGGATGTTTTACTTGGTGAAAACGATGGTTTCGGAATATCCGTCGCCGTTACTTCCTGTAATGGAGAGTGTGTTGCCGTCAACTGAGTAGGGCACATCTATTGACCCGAAAAGAGCCACTGCGTTGCCTTCGCCATCATGACAGGTGAATTTCCCGTCATTTACCGAATATGCGAAAAAGAGCGGGACGGTATCATATCCCTCGCCTGTCTGCAGATATTGGGCAAGTCCATTTGAAAGGAATGTAAAACGATGACACTTTTCCGAATCATACCAGACTCCTACCAACGCGTCATCGACGGGCGCGGGCTCATAGCCTGTTTCCGAAGATACTTTTGTTAAGGTAAGCTCCATTGTGTAGGACCCTGATTCTTCTATGTCGGTTGCGGTTGCTTTGAATATTAGCTTGTCTCCCGATATGGAATACGGTCCTTCGTAAATCATGCTCCCCAGATCAACAGTGAGTCTGTTGCCGCTTACCTTGCATGAGCCAAGGATTGCAACCTCGTCATCGTAATCGAAAGTGCAGATGCCCCTGTGTTTGAACTGGAATGATATTGAACCTGCGTCACCTTCGTCATCTACATAAGAGTATGTCCACTTGCCAAGAAGCGCGTCAGGAGTGTTGCCGACAGTAGGCACCCCGAGCAGCTCTGTTGCAGGAGGTGTTACTGTGCCGCCACCCGGCTCGTCTTCATCATCGTCATCTCCACATGCCGTAAACCCGCAGCACACAGCCACAGCAAGCATTGTCATGAATAGATACTTAAATTTTCTCATAGCTTTCTCAATCGCTCTCTTCGCCCCTCCCGAAGAAAGCTCTTTTTCTCATTATACTTAATTATATAGGAGCGGAAGGGGAAAACGCTCCCGAAAAACATTTAAAATCTATCGGTTTTTCAAGGTGCAAAATTAATAAAAGTACACAAGTTTTCAATACATTAAATCTAATGTGGATGGTGTATGCATTATGTATGTGGCTGTAGGTTAGGTGTGTAATTTTTAT
>ENA-UESU01000313-UESU01000313.1-human-gut-metagenome-genome-assembly--contig:-NODE-313-length-41050-cov-17.879823_pt1 | contig 41050 bp, 47 predicted proteins | sample MGYA00243007_ERZ508008 | MGnify/ENA primary metagenome ERZ508008 (study PRJEB26167, sample SAMN06115399) | human gut metagenome | host: Homo sapiens | place: China:Henan | collected 2016-06-23...
TGTTTTGTGCTTGAGTTTATACCTAAAATACGTTGTTGCTATAGATGTTGTAATGTTAAACGATTGATATATAATATGTTATACTATTATTACTACTATATTTGCAGAATAAGACGTGTTAATGGCATATTTCTACTGCGAAATGGAGCAATTGGTAGCTCGCAAGGGTCATAGCCTTGAGGTTGCAAGTTCGAGTCTTGCTTTCGCCACAATAGTTTTTGAAGGTGTTGGTAACGTTCCCGCTGATCAGGACTCCGACTGAGGGATAAAACGTACGGAGATTTAAGGTTATTGATTGATTGTTGATGGAAAACGCTCCCGGTGATAGCGCCGGGAGCATTATTAGAAGGTAGTATGGCAAAGAGAATAATAGTTGCATTTGATATCATCAATGAAAATGATGAAAGCATTATAGGAAAATCATTTAATTCGGTTACGACCCCTTTGCATGTTGATGACATAACAAGTGATGATATTATAAATATCGAACAGGAACTGAAAGATTTTCTATTTAACGCTCGGGTAAACGAGTATATAGGTCACTTGTTTCACCGATTGAAGGATTTACCTCCAGAGGTACTCGGTAATAGTAAGTTGACAGAATCGCCTCTGCGGCCTTTTTCGTATCTAATGAATCACATTGAATTTCCGCATTAGTGCAGTATTTCCCAACAAAAGGGTCTTTGATAATGCCTTGGATAATTACAATTTCATCTGTACTATGGTCCCTTAATGCGTTTATATGCCGCCAGAACTCTGCATTCTCTCTTCTCTCTTTTCTACGAGATTCGTCAGTAAAGGCCACATCTCTAAATTCATACAGCTGTCTTTCTTTATCATTCATAGTCTATTATTTGATTTTATAAAATCATCAATTGGAAAAATATTATTTCCGCAATTAAATCTAAAGGGCTGTTTTATAGCTTTAGATGCAATACGGAAAACCTCTTTGCTATTAGATAAAGGGTACTTGTCTTTCCGCACAAGTAAGGCTAAATCTCTAAAATTATATCCATTTGGCGGAAAAAAAAATGTCCAATAAGGATCATCAACAGGAAGTGTTACATCTTTCAATGGCATAATTATCTTCGGAGTATAACCATCCAAAGCAAATCTATATTGAAGATAATAACGTTCTTTATCTTCATCTGCTATAATAGTTTTCCATGTATTATGCATATGCATTAGAGCGATAATTAAATTATACTCTTTTTTAAGAGTTTCGACATCATAATCTGGCATCAGATTATGAACATCTCTTGAAAACAAATAAAATGGTTTAATATCATCTTCAAGTGATAATATTTGTTTGCTAAGAAGGGACATTTCATCCTTTGACTGGCAAGATGAGAAGTAAAATATGTTATTTCTAGCATACTCTACATTTGGCTTTTTATATTCTATTTTAAAAGATTCCATTGCTGATCCTAATTATTTAGTACTGATAGCTTGTAATATTCGTTTCATTTGACTTTCAAGTATATCATATTTGTCTTCCAATTGATTGACTTTATCGTAATATGTTTCGTTGAGATTGGGCATTTTAGCGCTGAAGTACCACTCTGCATGGAGAATTGTATTTATTTCTTGTTCTTCCAAATTAAAATTGGGATAATTGACCTTATCGATGTTATCTGACATGCAAACGATAAAGCCATGTTGATGGAATCTATTCTTAATTCTTTTGATGTATGAGCGACCATTGCGATCACTTACAACGTAAACATGCCGGTCTGGCATATCTTGCCATTCAGAACGTTCCAAGAGCCTAATAACGACATAAGAGCTATCTAATAATGTAGGAGACATACTTTCTCCTTTAATATGGACGCAAAAGTATCTACGACCATCGCGTACCATAGAAGAAGGCATTTTTATAGTATCCACTACCTCAAAATAATCAGGATTATCATATCCGCAACATCCTGCAGCAACAGAAATATCTACTAATGGTATAGAAACAAAATTATCGTCTTGGGCAGGTGTGGATATTGTAGATGCCGTACTGGTGGTCGCAACTTCATGACGAAGCATAACCCCACGACCTGTAATTAACCAATCTGCATTTAGTTCTGGATGCGCTCGTAATATATTCTCTATAATATCTGAACCTATTGATCCATTGTTTTTAACCATTTTGCTGAAATAACTATTTGAAAGCCCTAATTCTGTAGCTAATATATTGAAAGTCATACCGGAGTGCGTAATATATTCAGATAGTCTCCCAATTGTTTTCGTAATATTTTCACTTTTCTCTTGCATAATTCGTAAAATAGTTAGATATTTGCAAAGTCTTCCAATCTGAAAGACGCTCCAAATATAACGAATTAACTCAAAAAACAGAAATACAATGGCAGAAAAGAAGAGATTCATTGAAGCAAGTACAGAGTTGCAGGAAGAAATAGCAACGAAGTTTGAAGTGACCACACGGACGGTACGTTCGGCTCTTAATTATGAGACCAATAGTCCATCGGCCAAGATTATCCGGGCTTATGCTCTGAATCATGGCGGAAATCTGTACGAGGTGAGATTGGTGGATAATCCGTATGAGAAAGTAATAACCTTATAAATGGTATGGATATGAAGAAGAATCAACAGATACAAACAACAAAGCTCATTTTGAAGCACTATGACATCAAAAAGAGCTATCTGTTGTATGAATTTGGTTTAATAGTTGGAATCTATCTATTGTTTTACTCCAATTATCATTCCTTTTTGGCTCAAATCAATCAGGTATTCCACATAGCCTCTAATTGGAAGGTCTTTTTCTTTAGGAGACCATTTCATTAATACTGATTTAATATCTCCAAGTTTGGCTAATTGTTCACTTGAAAGTCTGGTCTCAAACTCATTGAGCAGTGAAGGTAACGCATCTTCGATGTGTCCGGATTCTACCAATTGTTAGCAGGTTTCCCATTGTTCTTTGGTCATAATATTAATATTTTTTTTATGTGATGCTACAAATGTAGCGAAACTATCCCGGTTCGGGATGAATAGGGGTAGTGTTTTTCAATGAAAGAATTAATAATTAAAGAATTAAAGTGATATGGAAAAGAGAAAAGTAAGAATGGTAGAAGGCTTTAAAAAGCTACTCAAGGCTTTTTCTGACTATGAAAACAAGCAGGTGCGTATAGAAGTGGAAGTTCCGATGAGTAATAAGGAACTGGCCTCAGAAATAAAAAAGAGCATTAAGGCGCTTAATTTACTGACCAAGGAAGCAGAAAAAAGAGGTCTCACAATAATAACGGGAGTCGGCATGATAGGTGTGTCAGTTGACTTGTCAAATTTAAAAGTTAGAATTTACGAATATAAGGAGTATTAATATGGGCAGAAAACTAACAGAAAAAGAAATGGCATTCCTCACGGAACTGCGCGAACTGATGGAGAAGCATAACGCCATTTTGGGCGCGGAAAACGATACGGTATGCATAGACATTGATTGGGATGAGGATACGCAGGAAACGATTGTACTGCCTCACCAGTTCAATATGTTCTACAACTTGGACGAAGTGATTTTAAAGAACTCTTAAAACTTGACAGTATATGAAGACATTCAGAAGATTACAGAAAGCGGCTATCATCGTGGGTATGGTCTACGGATTATGGCTGGGTTGCAATGTGGAGGCAACAGATAAGGACAGTATCAGTGGAATGGTGATTGTGGCGTTGGCGGTGGTTGTAGCATTATCTATGCTGATACCTGAAGGACGAAAGGAGGAAACGGTATGAAGGTGAAAGTGACGTGGATCAATAATAATCCATTTGTACTTGATATCAGGGATTTGTCAAGGGTTGTGAAAGCTGAAGTACCTGATGAAATGACCTATGGCACAATTGAGGATTTTGCCCGTGAAGCTACACCGGAAGGTTTTCACTTACAGTTGATAGACGTTGACGGTAAAGTATCGCAGTATGACTACAACGGGAATAAGGTATAATAGCCTCTAAGGACGCAGGTTCGGAACTTCCTCAAAATTTAGCTCTTGGTAGAGGAAGCGGCTGGCTCCCCGGTTCGATGCCGGGGCTTGCACTAATTGAAAAATTAAGGATATGGCACTGATATTCAATAATCGGGTATGTGTGTTTGCGAATGAGCTGATAGCTTTCAATCCCAAGACCAAGGTAGGGAGTGAAAGAGGATTCATTAGTGAAAGTAACTATTATAAGATGAAAAGCAAGAAACAGATAATTGTGCTCCAACGTAGCACGCCTGACATGTCTGCAATCGTAGACTACGAGACCATGCGGAGCGATATAAAACAGCAGTATGACTTGCTGAACGGCGATCCGCGCGCCACCCTTGCCACCCAGTCGCAAAAGAGCCTTCTGGAAGAAGCCATTGTCTTCAGTAACGATGCCTTTGAGTTTTACACAACCAAGTATCGGTATGATGGTGGCAAGAAGCTTCCGGATGCCAAGATAGATGAATATACTTTGAATGTGCGCGTACTGGAAGCCATTCTTTACCTGAGAGACGAACACCGTAAGGATGTCATCGGTACAAGCGGTCCCCGCGTCAATATGTGGAAAAAACTCTGTACGCTGAGCAATGATCTGCTGACCCTGCGCGACCCACACGGGAAACCTCTGTTTCCGCACACCCTGCCGCAAAACGCAGCTTCGCTGAAGCGTAAGTGCCAGGAATACGAGGATGCATGCCGCATCAGCCGTGAAGAAGGCTACCGTTATCTTATTCATAAGAACTTTGGCAACAAGTCCGCTGCCGTGGTGAAGGATGAAGAGAGCGAAGCCATCCTTCACAAGCTCATCTCCCTGCACAACAACCTGAACAGTGTACAGATAATGGAAGAGTATAACAAGGTGGCGGAAATCCTTGACAAGCCGCTTATCAACAGCCCCGTGACTGTGGATAATTACAAGAAGAAGATGGAACTCACCACCATGCAGGGACGCAAAGGTAAGAAAGTCGTTGCCAACACCCGCAAGATGCAGATACACCGGGAAGCCCCTACGCAAGCCCTCACCTACTGGACGCTGGACGGATGGACGGTGGAACTGCTGTACCAGAAGAAGGTTGCCAAAGACAAGAAGGCGAACGGTGAGGAAAAACGGTATATGATGACCACTTATACCAACCGCAAAACCATCGTAGTTGTGCTGGACGCCTGCTGCAAATACCCTGTAGGCTATGCCATTGGAGACCATGAGTCACCGGCACTGATACGTGAGGCCCTGCGCAATGCCGTGCGGCATACTAAAGAACTGTTTGGCGACCGATACAAGCCGTTGCAGCTTCAGAGCGACAATTATCAGAAAGGTGTTATGGTTCCCTTCTATCAGGCAATGACTAAATACTACACGCCTGCCGCCCTTGGCAATGCCAAATCGAAAATAATCGAACCTTACTTCAAGTATCTGAACGTGCAGCATTGCCAGAAGCAAGGCAACTGGTCAGGGTTCGGCATCACTTCCGACCAGGACAATCAGCCGAATATGGAAGTCATCAACGCGAACCGTCACCTCATTCCCGATGAAGAAACCCTCATGGGACAGATTGAAGCCATGATGATGAAGGAACGCGCCATGAAGATTAAAGATTTTATGGCTGCCTGGGAACAGACTGAGGAAGCCCGAAAGTTACCTTTCTGTGATGAGGAATACCTGCTGCTGATGGGCGAAACCACCGGACGCACCAACCACATTAACGGTGACGGTCTTCGTCTGGAAATGCAAGGTGAGCGGATCAACTACGACACCTTCGACATCTCCCTGCGCGAGCACTACAACGAGGATTGGATCGTGCGCTATGACCCCGAAGACATGAGCCGGATACTTATCAGCAACGCCGTGCGCAAAGGCATGAAGGATGCCGGAAAAGAAATAGGCACGCTGCGCTACATGATGCAGAAGTGTATGAAAGCTCCCATGGCTCTGGCCGACCAAAAGCCGGAACACTTCGAGTACCGCAACCGGGTGAAAGGCTTCAACGAGGAACTGCAACAGCACATTGATGACAAGGTGGCGAGCGTGGACGGGCACATCAAGAACCTCCAGCAGCGCATCCCGGAACTGATAAACAACACTTTGCTGGATCGTTACCTGATAACCGACTCACGTGGTCAGCATAAGGATGCCCGCAGCAAAATGCGTGATGAAGTGACGGATGCCGACTACGAGGACGTGACCGAACGTCTGCCGCAAGCGGTGGTAATCTCCGCCAATGATGAGGACGAGGACTACGAGTTCAATCCGGCCGACATGAGTTATTCAAGATGATTTAAACAACCTTTAAAAACGATATAAAGATGGATATTCAAGGATTAAAACAGTACGTCGATACACTTGTGAAGCGCGGTTCCACTCAAGGTGAGATAGCCCGCAAGTGCGGTATTTCCGGCACTACCCTTTCACAGATTCTTTCCGGCAAGTATGCCGCCAAGGAAGACAATATGGCGGCAAAGATAGCGGCTGCCCTCAACTATTACGAAGGCGCCTGGAACGTGGTCGAAACCGTATCGAGCTATCAGCAGATAAAGGCCGCCTTTAATGCCGCCAAGCGCAACAGCAAATGGTTTTGCATCTCTTCCCGTTCGGGCAGCGGAAAGACGCAGTCGCTCATCGACCTCTATAACGTGAATGCTGACAAGTCCGTCATCTACCTGAAGTGCCGTAAGTGGACAGGGCGCAAGTTCCTTACGAAGCTTGCTACCTGCCTGGGCTTAAAAGTAACCCGCTACATGGACAATGACGACTTGCTGGATATCATCATTGCCAACATCAACCAGATGGCCGACCTGCATCCGCTTCTGATACTGGATGATGCCGGAAAGCTGACCCACTCCGCACTGTGTGCGCTTATCCCCCTATATGACGATACGTTTCACCGCATGGGAGCACTGGTAGCCGGTACGGAAACACTGGAACGCACCATCAAGCGTTACGTAGGCCGCATCGAGGGATATGATGAAATAGACGGCCGCTTCAAACGCAACTACATCGCCCTACTGGGTGCCACGAAGAAAGACGTGTGCGCCATCTGCCAGGCCAACGGTGTGACGGACAAGGACAAGCAGCTGGAGATATGGGGTAAGCTGGACAAGCGCAAGAAAGAGCCGGTAGAAGGCAGCGGGAAGTTCGTCCTATTTTGCGACGACCTTCGCGAGCTGGCAGGCATGATAGACAATGAACTGATACATCAACAACTGGAACGTGGCGAGCTGGCATGAAGATTCTGAGCGTAAAGAATATAGAAGACGCGAAATTCCAATACATCCCTTTTGACGGGGAATGGTACCAGGCATTCGGCAGGCCCGAGCGTTCCGGATGCTGGATTATCTACGGGAAGTCAGGACAAGGGAAAACGCACTTTGCCCTATTGCTGGCCCGAAAACTGGATGAGCTTGGAATGAGGGTGCTGTTCATCTCGCTGGAAATGGGAGTGCGTGACGACTTTCAGAAGGAACTGGCACTGGCAGGCATCCGTAGCGGAGTCAGCCGAATACAGTTCAGCGAAGAATGTGAAGGTGTAGAAGACATTGAAGGGGAAATAACCAAGCAACGCAGTGCCGACGTGGTAATAGTCGATTCCGTGCAATACCTGGGAGACCAGTGCGGAGTCAAGGCCAAAGAGATTATAGCCCTGCGAAAGAAGTATCCTAAAAAGATGTTCGTTTTCCTTTCTCATGTGGATGGAAAGGAGGTTGAAGGGCAGATGGCCTACGACGTGAAGAAGGATTCTTTCAGGCGTATATATATAGACAGATTCAAGGCATCACATGTGTCTCGTGGTGCAGGTGGTCCCCGCGGCTACTTCATTATATGGGACAAAGGATATCAAAAACATTGGTTGGAAAATATTAAAGAACAAGCGTATGAAAGCAACAATGACTAAACCCATCAGCCCCCGGCAGCTGCAAGCCTTGCAGACAGCCATTCAGGGCATCGGCATCAGCGAGCGGCAGGAACGCCTGGAATGGCTGTCCGGCCAGACGGGGCGAATCATCGGCAGCACCAAGGAACTGACCTTCGAGGAAGCGAAGCGCCTGCTGTCAAGTCTGAACGGTGATCGCGACCGGAAGGTGAAGGATATGCTTCGGGAAGAAGCCCGCAGGCTGGTCGGAAAGATTTATAAGAAGTCTTTCCAGATATCTTTCCTTAACAAGGATTACAGCGGGAATAACAGTCCGGAAGATTTTGAAATGAACAAGGCTAAAATCAATGTTTGGGTACGGAAGTACAGTGGAACCGGGAAGAACATCACGCAGATGGATGTGGAGGAACTGCGCAAGGTGCTTGGCGTGATGGGAAAGATAGCCAGAAAGGAGGCGGAATCATGAGAGACTACATCCGTAAGTTCCCGGACACGTCTGATCGCCGTCAGGAACTTGCCGGCCTGCTCGAAGCCAGTGAAGGGCGTATTCGCTACTACGAATACCAGTTGGATACCGATGCCGGCACGTTGTCCGCGGCTAAATATGACCAGCTCCTGGCTGAGTGCAATTCGGAATATAGACGCTATAACCAGCTGGAAGAAGAACTGGAGGTGCTGGAAACTCCGAAGAAGGCACCGGAAAACAAGGAAAAGCGGCGCAAGCTGAACAGGGAAAGACGGGAGAAGATTAATTATTAACCCTATAAATAGAACAGAATTATGGATTTATCAAAGTTATCAGTAGAAGAACGTGCCGCATTGAAGGCACAACTGGCTGCCGAGGAACAGGCAGAGCGTAACCGCATCGAGCGGGAACGTGAGACATACAAGCAACTGGTGGACGTCACCGTCAAGGCCAGCGTAACGAAGTTGCAAAGCCTCTCAGCCGAGATGATGCGCATCAAACAGGAAGTGTTCAACGAGTTCGGTACTGTCATCAACATGAAGAATGAACTTTTCAAGGTGAAGAGCGGTCGACAGACCGACACTTTCACCACCAGTGACAGCCGCATGAGCCTTACATTGGGCAACCGCGTAAATGAGGGTTGGGATGATACCGTGGAGGCAGGTATCGATATGGTGAAGGAGTATATTAAGACCATGGCCAAGGATGAAAACAGTGCCAACCTGGTGGACACTGTGATGAGCCTGCTTGCCAAGGATCGTAAAGGGGCACTGAAGGCCAATAAGGTGCTGGAACTGGAGAAACTGGCTGTGAAATCCAAAGACGAACGCTTCCTGGAAGGAATCAATATCATCAAGGCGGCTTACCGTCCGGTGCCTACCTGCCAGTTTATCCAGGTGGAGATGAAGGATGAACAGGGGAATGCGGTGAATTTGCCGCTGTCACTTTCAGCGATGTAGAGAATATGGCAAAGGTATTATATAGCTCAATCATTCCGAATGATAAACCCCAGTGGTTGCTGAATGTGCAGAAGGCCGTGGAAAACGCCACCAGAGGTATGTATTTACAGGGTAACGAGCGGGACTTCCAGAACCTGCAAGCCTTCGTCAATGCGGAGATAGCGGCACAACGTTCGCTCGGCAATATCCGCGCGGAGAAGGTGAAAACAGAAATTCGCACGGACGAAGGCAGGACAGTGCTGCATATCTCTAGGAATCATCAGTTGGTACAGACTTATTATATTGAATAGTGTATGATCATTGCAGTAGACTTTGACGGGACAATTGCCAGGAGCGATTATCCCGTCATCCTGGGAGAACAACCTTATGCGGGCGAAGTGTTGCGGCAGTTGCACGAGGACGGACATTACATCATCATCTGGACGTGTCGTAGCGGAACGCATCTGCTGGATGCCGTCAATTGGCTGCTGGAGCGTGGCATTCCCTTCGACCGGGTGAACGATCATAATCCGGAGAATGTGGCGCAGTACGGCGAAGGGGGAAAGAAGATATATGCGCATGTATATATTGACGACAAGAACGTGGGCGGTTTCCCCGGATGGCGTGAATGTCTGGAAGTGATACGCTGTCAGGATGCGGAATACCAACTGCTAAAGATGACGTATCATGAAGCGTATCCCTGAGAAGTTCATCGTGCAGATAGATAACTTCCACCTGGCGGAATTTATCTTCTACTGGAACTATTACGGACAGCCGTGCTCCCTACTTTTCCAGAAGCCTAATACGGAAGGATTGACCGCCATCAGGCTGGTAGTGGACAGTGACGAAGCGGCAAGCTTCCTGTACAGAGCAAAGGAGAAGACGGGGTGCAGGCTGTATCAGGTGGATTAATTAAAAGAAGAAAGGAACATTATGGAAATACATAGAATGAAGCCGGAGAATCCTATTATCATTGTTGATGAAGCAGAGTTCGACCGAATTGACTCAATAGCCAAACTGAAAGAAGAAGAGGTAGAAAGACTTGCAGATGAGAAGTTCTTGAGACATGTTAAGAATAATGGAGTTCACATGAGATTCCGTATTAATGGGGTGGAGAAGGTGATAAGGCAGGAAGTCCTTACTGAACTTAATTACGATGAGCGTGGGTGGCCGCAATCAATTTCTGAGGAAGTTAAGTATGCCATTGCTGACGATATTACTCATTATGTGAATAAGCATTTCGAACATTATAAAAATGATTGTAAAGAAATGGTAGAAAACGAATGGGGTAGACATAAGGCTAAGCATGAGAAAAAGATCAAGTATTGGAAATCTCTTTTTTTTATTACTTTTTTCGTGTTATTGGTTGAGTGTATTTATAGAATAATTCAATAAAAATAAGATATGAACACTATTGATTTTGAAGCATTTTTGAGGCAGGAAAATTTAGCGCAGAATACCATTACAGCGTATCTGTATGCCGTGAAGGATTATTATGCCCATTACAAGGAGCTGAACAAACGGAATCTTATTGCTTACAAAAGTTATATGATTGACAACTTTAAGCCCAAGACAGTAAACCTCCGTATATTGGGTTTAAACAAGTATTTAAGGTATGTAGGCAAATCGCGTCTACACATGAAAACCATAAAAGAGCAACAACGTACTTATTTGGAAAATGTAATCAGTAATGCCGATTACGAGTTTCTGAAAAACCGTTTAAGAACGGAGAAAAATCGGATGTGGTATTTTGCAGTTCGCTTTCTCGCGGCAACTGGAGCACGGATAAGCGAACTGATACACTTAAAAACAGAACATATTACAGCAGGATACTTTGATATTTACACAAAAGGAAGTAAGGTACGTCGTATCTACATTCCCAAAATCTTATGTGCCGAAGCTATTGAATGGCTGTCTGAACAAAGTCGTTTCAGTGGATATGTTTTTATGAACCAATACGGGCAGCGTATCACTACAAGAGGCATTGCCCAACAGTTGAAAAACTATGCCATAAAATATGGTCTAAATGAAAAAGTGGTTTATCCTCACTCATTCCGTCATCGTTTCGCAAAGAATTTTCTGGATAAATTCAATGATATATCCTTGCTTGCTGATTTGATGGGGCATGAAAGCATAGAAACCACTCGAATCTATCTGCGCCGTAGTAGTGACGAGCAGCAAGAGATTGTCAATAAAGTGATAACTTGGTAAGAAATGAAGAAAAGAATAAGAAATAAAATGATGAAAAGTCCCGGAAGGTATAAACTACATCAGTATTTGAAATATGCTCATCAATGGGCAAGTACTATCACTTATAAGTGTCGTTTATACTTGATATTGGAGAGTGGGAAAATAGTAAGAACTGATTACTAATAACAGAACAAATATGAATATAGTAAGAACAGATCAGGAAATTTGGGATTTGCTCAACCAATGTGCAGAGGTAGAAGAAACAGGTTCTTCCAATTATCCCGGTATGAGTTATGAACAAGGAATTAAAGTAGCGATTGAATGGATAATCGGAGATGTTAAAGAGCATCCAATTAACGATTAACTAAATAGAAATGAAGCAAAGCAAATTGACTCACGGCTCTCTGTTTAGTGGCATTGGCGGCTTTGAATTAGGAGCTGAAATGGCGGGAATTGACACTTTGTGGAATTGTGAGATAGAAAAATTTCAAGGTGAAATATTAAAAACAAGATTTCCTCATGCAGAAAGATTCACAGATATTACAAAAACAACCGGTCTCCGATATGTGGACATCATTAGTGGAGGATTTCCGTGTCAAGACATCAGTGTTGCCGGAAAGCGTGAAGGTATTAAAGGGAAGCGTTCCGGGTTATGGAGCGAAATGTACCGAATTGTACGGGAAGTTAGACCTAAATACGTCATCATTGAAAATTCGCCAGCTCTCACTATTTCCGGTCTTGAACAAGTCTTATGCGACCTTACCAAAATCGGGTTTAACGCGGAATGGCAATGTATATCAAACTACGCTTTTGGATACCCGCACAAAAGGGAAAGACTTTATCTTATTGCCTACTCCGACAAAATCGGATTACAAGGCGACATTTGCAACGATGGACGCTTTAACTCGATATTTAAAGAGTGGACATCAGATACGAGTGTCGGATATACTTGCGCAAAAAGGATTCTTGAAATCCCAGCGCATAGCATTGTTAGAAATGATGATGGGTTTCCCAATTGGTCACACAGAGTTGGCTCAATAGGAAATGCTGTTAATCCTTGCGTTGCAAAATACCTATTTGAATGTATTAAAGAGTTTGATAAACAATTAGCGTAAAACAATATAATAATGAGTATGACAAAAGAAGAACTTATAAGACTTATAGATAGCTTTGTGAATGAACATGGGCTATGGTATGAATTTAAGGAATGGGTGGAAAATCAGGGCTATTCTATGCCGGAACTTGGATTTCCTAACGATGAAGAATAAATCAGAACGATTAAAAATGAAGAAAAGCAAACTAAAGTGGCGTATAATATGGATTACTTATTGTGTTCCGGGTATTCTGTTGGCGATTCCTATACTTTTACTCTCTTATGCGCTAAAACCTTTCGTCTGGCTTTGCGATAGAATGGGCGAATTAAAATGGTATTTGGTAAGAAAATATAAACCATAAAGAAAATGGTAGAATGAAGAGAGCCGCCGCACAACCATCGTGCGGCGGCTCTCTTCGTTCTACCATCTTCCTGACGTCAGGAAAACGATCCGGTCATTCCCCTGGCTCCCCCAAGCATTCCAGTACCGCCTCATGTTGCAGCGGTGTCAGTGCCCTTTGCCGGGGCTTGTAGAACAGTTCCGCGAGTCGTCGGGTCAGTTCCGTATTCAGCGCTATCCAGCGGTGCAGCTGGCTTACCGCACTTCGTGGCGTGCTGCCCGGGAAGTATTGCTGTGCCAGGTCGCTCAGATAGATGCCTCCGACGTGCTTCTTTTCTTCATTCATTGTGCGTTTTCCTTTCTTTTAAAAATGGGTCAAAAAATTACCCGGTAGTAATCGGGTAACTACTACCGGGTGGTTTGTTCACTACTACTAAGTAGTCGGTTCACTACCTATAGGTAGTTTTGCGGGGTTATCCCAGCGGATTCTCATCCAGTCCTCCGCCACCGCCGGAACCGCTTCCGCCGTTACCGTCCGGATCATCGGGCAACGCCGCTTCTCCTTTCTTTGCTACACGGTGAAACGTCAGCCCGCCATCACCCGCACGGGTTGCCGCCTTGATAGGCCTGCCGGGACGGAACTGGATGGAAGCGCCGGTGATGTTGGCGCTGGTGAATTTCTTTTCGGTTTCGGCACCTTCCGAGCATAACTGTATCTGGAAGGTTCCGAAGTTCTCCAGGCGGACGATCTTTCCTGCCGCCAGATTCTTGTTGATTTGCTGGATAAGGGCGCGAAGGGCGTTCAGCACGTCACCGTCCGTGAGGGAAGTGGCGTATGAGATGTCCTCGGCTATCTCGTCCATGGTGATTTCGCCGTTGGCCTGGGCTTTGGCGTAATACTTTTTGGGTGCATTCTCTACACCCGGTTTGGTGCTCATGTGAGCCAAAGAATAGTTTACCATAACTTCGTCAAATTAAGAATTAATAATTAAGTCCGTGTCGTTTCGCGAAAAAGACGGTGCAAAGGTGAGGTAAACTCCTTATCCGGTGTGGCAGAACACGCTTTTTGACGCTATTTGTTGCATTAATATGTTATTACGATTACTTTTGCATAGGGTAATCAATCAGTTTTCAGGGGGGGTCATTATTTATTCCAGTCTATGAAGAAGAATCGGACTAAAATAGTCGGGTGCAGTTATGCCTTTCGTGTGGAGGACATCGTGCGTATTTATGACGAGCATGCACGCAGCGGCCTTAGCAACCGCGAAATCCTGCGCCGTTACATCTGGCCGAAATATCACATCTGCGAAAAGACTTTCTACAATATCATCAATGCCAGTGCCGACCCGCGCATCATCCGCAAGCAGGAAGAGATGCGGGCGCAACTCACTCTTTTCTGATGTTATCCATCACCATGCATGTATAGTCGCTGATATCTTCCACGAGTTCCTCATGGTTGTGGTTGGTGCTGCTGCCTGTGCGGCGGAACATGTTGAATTCCGTCTGTCCGTTGCTGCCCATGATATTGAAGAGATGATGGTCTATGCGGTCCAGCAGGTCGAAGCGTTCGAGGCTCTGCCGCTGGAAGATGCTGCCATTGCGGCTACTTCCGTCCCAGGGAGTGACGATGTGCAGGCGGATGGTGACTTCGGCGCGCTGGGTGGCGCCTCCCAGGTTTGCCCACTTCACGGGCATGAATTCGATGAAGATGGCGGGCGTGTAGAACACTTCTTCCTGTTCGATGAATTCCACTTGTTCGTTCCAAAGGTCGAACGTCTTGATAACCGGTTCTCCGGTCTTGTCTGTCATTTGTTTCAGCCGGTCAATGAGGCTGAGATAAAGAAAACGTCTCATTTTATGCAGATTAAGAATTAATGATTAAAAAACTGTCTGTCGATTGGCATCCGCTATTTCATGGATGATGCGTTCCACTTCGGGATGCATGCCGATGAACTGGCGCTTAGGGATGACAATTTTGCTGCCTACCTTCTTCAGTGCCATGATTTTGCAGAATTTGGCTTCTTCGGTCAGTTCCCGGTTCTTCTGGTTGTCACGCAGTTCGCCACTCTTTTTGCGTTGCAGCTTTTCGGTGAACTTCGGTTTGTCCGGGCGGCTGCGCTTGCTGCCCATGATGAGCAGGTAGCGGTACCAGAAGTATTTCTTCATCTTGCGGGTGACGGTGATGGTGCCGCCTTCGTTATGTATGGCAGCGTATGGAACGCTGCTGGTGAAGACGACGCTATGGTCGGTGACGGATGCTTCTTTCTTGATGGTGCGGCGCAAGGTTCCTTCGCGGGATAGCAGACCGCGGCTTTCATCATCGTTGAACTTCCGGCGCGCCCACTTCTCATTGAAGAATGCTTCCCGCTCGAAGTTCCGGTCGAACTCATCGCCCAGCTTTACACTGATATCTTTCAACGTCAGCTTGATGAATCGTTTGAGCTTTTGTTCAAGTTCGCCGGTCATGCTTGAATTTTGGGGCATAATGCTTGTTATTTAAAGAATTAAACGTATCTTTGTATCATGTCTCAGCAATGAGAACAGGGACGTGTCACGCTTCGGGCGGCTCGTACCAAATCCGTCCCGACCCGCAATGGCCGGGACGATGTTTTTATAGAGAATGTACTTCATTTTCACCTGTAATAAAGTATTTGGCTTTTATGCCTTCTTTCTTCAGAATCAGCAGCTGTTTTCGGAAATCATCGTTCCATTCGTCGAATTGGAACAACGCCATCTCCGCCCCCTGTTGGCGAACTGCCTTCCGTGCATATTTCACGATATTCCCGCTTCCCTTGGTACGCTTCAGATCAGCCGGTCTTCCATTTATAGTCACATCCGGTGAACTTATGCCTGGAGTTTCTCCCAGATGTTCTATCCTGTATCCGGCACGCGCAAAGGTCAGGCACATCTCATGTTCCTTGTCGTACTTGGCCTGTTCCTGTTTGTTGCGTCCGCCCGCTTCTATACGGGTTTTCTCAGTCACCAGATAGCCTCCGTTATCACTGTCGTAAAGTTCTTTCTTCCACTGTGCTTCGTCGTATGCTTCGTACTGCTCCTGTATCTTCTTCCGTTCCGTAGTCATCCCCTTGATGACCTTGCAAGCGGCGCACAGCTCGTTGTCCGGCACTTTCGCCAACTTCAGCTTTCCCGGGCGATTGGGACAGTCTTTACATTTACTGATGGTATACGGATTGTATGCCGGGAAACATGCCATCTGTTTGCCCGGGTTGAACCGCATCATTTCCTGGTGTTTCCCCGCCGTAGCCTGGCTGCCCGCCAACATGGCTTCCTGTTCGTTACTTTCGGGATAATCACGTCGGAGGACACGGGTAACGGTGCAGCGGCAATTCCAATTATTCGGCGGGAAATATTCGTCCCAGAACTTGGAGGTTATGGGCAGCGTTACGTTGTGCAGTAACCGGTGGCTTTCGCGTACCCGTTTGTCGCCTACGGTGCGGTATTGCAGCAGATAGCGGTCACGGTCTTCGTCATCCCACCAGCCTTGCCACTTGGCGGCCATGTCGGCGGATGCCATGGCAAAGTTGTATTCCGCTTTCAGGTAGTACTTATTATAGTTCTCATTTACCTTTTGAACGTCGTTTAAAAAGCGTTCAAAGGGTTTCCGGTTGCCGTCAGCATCGAGCAACGAAGGAAATGCCTCATTCAATTCGTGGAAGGCCTTGAAGCCGGAGAAGACATAATTCGATTCCTTCAGGCGTTGCACGCTGATGTCGTCCAGCGGACGTTGGCGGATGGAGAAATCTACCGCATCATCCAGCACCTCAGCGTGTGTACGGATGAATTGTTGTACTTCTTCATCCTTCAGCATCTCCGGGGTGAATTCCGGCTGGCGGTGCAGCCACCTCATAAGCAGGACGAAGGCCGCTTCGACACTGGTGGTGTCTACGTCCGTTTCTTCATCCGCTTCTTTCTTGTCCAGTCGCATTCCGCCTCCGAAATAAGACAGGCATGCCCGTTTGTGCAGCCCCGCGTAATCATCGGGGCTTAGTCGAAAAAAGGTTTTACGAGTTTTTGCTTTCCTTTGTCTTTCTTGTCCTTTTTGTCATCGTCATTATTATTGGCGCCCGGAACCACAACAGGCGCCGCCTCTCTCTCCCCAATGATAGGCACATTATACTTGTCAATGAAGTACTGCGGGTCTACCACGTATTTATCCAGTATCAGACGTTCGTATTCTACCTGCTGTTCAGGCGTGAAGTCGATACCTTCATACCAGTCGAAGCGGTATCCCCGCAACGGGAAACCGTGCTTTATCATCTTCGGAATGAGCTGGAAATTGATGATATCGCGCAGGTTGTCGGCGTCCTTGCTGATCAGGTTCTTCAGTACTTCCAGGTGCACCTCGCTTTGCGAAAGCGACGCTCCGTTCTCCGTAGTCATGGTCTCGGTGAGTACTCCTTTTGATAGTTCGGAGTTGGCCCGGTCTATGCGCTTGTCGAATACGTTGTAGGCATCGCCACGGGTGGATTCTTTGATTTCTATATCCGTTCCTTCGGGGAAGAGCGCCCAGCCTGCCGCGCCCATGCTGCCCAGCATCTTTTCAATGCGGCTCTGTTCCTTGGCGTCCCGACTGGTGGTTTTCCCCACACGGAAGGGGATGCCGAAAATCTCGGAAAACATGTCCCAGAAGCTACAGACATTCTTCTTCGGGATGGTATGCTGGGCGCACTTCAGAAACAGGCCCAGATCATTGGGCGCACCGATTTCTATCACCCAGTCCGCCATTTCGGAGTTGCGGTAATCGTAACCGTTCTGCCACCTTTCCTGCTGGTTCACCACCAGTACGCCGTATTCCGGGATGACGTGGCGGCGGGGCACCAACTGCACGTTGCTGAATGCGGGGATACCGTCCACTACGATGATATCTCCCAGCTGTATGAGCGAATGCCCCCAGTAGATGCTGTCCAGTGCCAGGTCCATGAAGGTCTTGAACCATGGAGACTCGAAGACGGTTGTCAGGTCGGGATTCTCATCGCCCTTCCTGTCCACGATGCGGAAGCTCTTGTTCAGGACGTAGCCTTTGCGCTGCCCCATGCAGCCGGTGAGGTGCATGTCCACTTCCACGTCGCCGTATATGTTGTATAACGGCACACGGTTGGGGTAGTCCACATTGATGGCATATTGCCAGGCATTGCGCCAGGTGCGCAGGTCCTTTTTGGTCAGCGCTTCGGTCTGTAGTTGCAGGTTGACGGAAAGTTGCGTCACCCGTTTCAGTTCGGCCGGATTATCCAGATTCACACGTCCCACCTTTACGGGGTTTTGTCTTTTGCTTTTTGTTGCCATAATGTTACCAGATATAATCGTTCTTGGTTGCCGATCCGTAGCGGACCGGATTGTGGTAGTCTTCTTCACCGGAAGGCCCGGTGATGGTGGGGATATCGGGAGTGATACGTCCCGCCTGTATCTCTTTCAGATAGTCCAGCGCATCTTTGTAGCGTTTCTCACGAACTTCATTTCCCATTTTGCCGGGCAGCGAACATATCATGTGATAGAGCGCGATATCGGTGGCACACCCCACCAGTTCCGCATCCCTCTCACCGGCTTCGCGTGCGAATGTCGCATCCACGTCATAGCGTCCGCGCAGTGCTGCGGCAATACGTGACAGGGCACGCTGTTCCGCCGTTTTCCGGTTGTCTTCGGAACTCTGCTGCATGATTTTCAGCGCATCGGTGCCTACTTGGATATAGTCGTTTTCTGTAATGAACATGGCTTTAATTATGAATTATAAGTTATGAATTATGAATGGTCACCACGACTGTGACGGCGGTTGCCTCAATCCCATGCGCGGGGTGAAACTCTCTTCGCGTACCTGCTTTTGCAGCTTGTAGATGGCGCCTTCATCGGCATCCGGCCCGTCATCGTGGGCGCGGCTTCCTTTCTCAAAGGCGAGGGTCTGTTCAATGCCGGTCTTCATGTCGTTGTCGGTCTTCAGCTTCTCGTTGTACCATACGAAACCACGTTCCCATAGGGGACTGACGGCTTCGATACGGGCGAACTTGTCCGGCTTCTTGCGCTTGTCGGCAGTGACGGGTACTTGGTAGCCCCGCAGGTTGCCTTCACGCTCGAATTCATCCAGTATGGTGTCCTGCATGAAGTTGGCTTCCATGTAGATGGTGACGGCGGCATCTTCGGGCAGCGATTCCCAGAGGTCATATACCCAGCGTACCATTTCGCCTACACTGCACTGGCGCACGAAGGCGCGCAGGCAGTGCAGTTCGGAGCGTTTGGCAGATTTCAGTCCGGGGCGCGGGCGTCCCCACAGTTTGGCGGCCTTGTAGTCGTTCTTGCTGCTGTCCTTGAAAGAGGGGTCGATGTAGAGCACAAGGCTTTCATAATAGCAGGGTTTCAACATCCGTCGCCACTGTATCCAGCGTTCTTGGAAGACGGCGCCTTCGGTGATGGGGTTGTGCATGAATTCTTTTTGAAAACTACGGTAGCCCATGAATTCCTCGCGGCTGCGCAATGTTTCCAGTGACCAGTATTCCGGCCATGCGGGTTTTCCGTCTTTTTCGATGGCGTATACCGTGCTGGTATGTACGGTGGAACTGTTGATCATCTGTTGCAATACGCTGTTTTTGCTGATCAAGTTTCCTACCATGATAAAGCGTCCTTCCTCACCTCCGAAACAACCGAAGAGCGCCTCCTTGATCCAATTGGTCATCTCCCGTACACGGGCTTCGCTGCGAGACATTTCATCATCATCGAGGTCATCTACCACGATGTAGTCCGGTCGCATTTCACGGAACCGCAATCCTCGGGGAGACTGTCCGCGACCGCGGCTAAAGAAGGCGCACAGGTCCTTGGTGACGAACTCGCCTTGCTGCCAGCATCCGGCATTGTACTGTTCGCCAAAGTCATCAATGATATATTGGTTGAACTGTAGTTCCGCTTGGAGGTCACCCAGAAAGGCGTCGGCATTGTCTTCGCTCTTACCCACCAGTACCATAACGTGCAACATTCCTTTGAATTTCAGCCAGAGCGGGATGCCTACGTCCAGGTGCACCGACTTGGCATGTCCGCGCGGCCATTTGAAGACGGCACGCATTTCCGGATGCTTCTCGATATAGCGGGCGGCGTCGTTGTGAAACTTGGCGTTCTTGCATCGGCAGTAATGTTTCAGGTATCTCTGGCAGAAATACTCATAATCCTTCAGGGCACGGGCGATATTCTTCTTCCGTTCCGCTTCCGTCTCCGGCTTGCGCTTCGAGGTGATTCGCTGCAACCGGTTGCAATGCTCTTCCCACCGTTTGAGGGCTTCCTTTTTCTCGTCCGCTGTCATTTCTGCTTGAATTTGATGCTCATGAAATCGCTGTGCATTTGGTTGATGAGCATGATGAGTTTGTCATCCACTTCAGGATATTCCTCGCGATGGGCCACCAGCCAGTTCTCGAACTCGATGATGGTATCCACCTTGTTCACGATGTTGGTGTTCCGGTTGATTTCCTTGAGACCTTTTGCCGCCTTCACCAGGGAATCGGTCATACGGCTGATGCCCTTTTCGTCGGCATCCGTATTCTCGATGGCTTCACCCAGTTTGGAGAGGGTCATGGACGTGATGGACTCTTTGCTCATTTCACGCGTGGCCCGTTCTTCTTTCCAGTTCTCCTGGTTCGCCCAGCGGCTGACGGATTGCCTGGTCACCCCGGTAAGTTCCACGATCTGCATGATGGGCGTACCTTTCATGTAGAGGTGCTTGGCCACCGCCTTCTGTTTGCTCATGTCTTTTGCCATACCTTCTAACTGCTTGATTATAGCGGCAAAGTTGCGAAGCCCGTGGCGGGCGACGAAAAAACGGTGGAGTGGTTACAAAGTATTGCGGACAGGCTGCACGCTTCATCGCAACCGTTGCACACTTTTTTGTGCGGTTGTGCGCGTAGCCGTAAGTTTGCGCCAAAATGAGACGCAAATCATGGGAAAAAGAATCAGGATATCAAGTGAAAGTTTAAACTGCTTCGGCACGTGGGTGAAGACGGACGGCATCGATTACGGGCAATACCGGCAAAACCCCTTGCTGTTGTATATGCACCGTCGTGGAGAAATAATAGGTAGCATCAAGGATTTCCGGGTAGAGGGAAAGGATGTGACTGGGGAGCCTTACTTCGATGAGGTGCGGGATGAATCAAAAATCTTGAAACAACAGTTTGACAAGGACACGCTGAAGATGTGCAGCCCCTTCTTTGAAGTAATAGAGACGAGCGACGCTCCCGAACTCCTGAAGCCGGGACAAACCCGTCCTACGGTGACCAAATGCAAGCTCCTTGAAGTAAGCATGGTGGATATGGGCGGCAATGACGACAATATCGTGCAACTCAGCTATCGGGGTAACGAACTGAAGCTGGCGGTAGGCGAAGACTGCCCGTCCCTTCCTTTACTGAAAACTAACGGCGGAGAAGCTCCGCAAAACAATAATTCTAAAACAGAAGAGACTATGAATGTAGATTTCAAAGCTATCGCCCTGAAGCTGGGCCTGCCGGAGACGGCAACGGAAGCGGAGATTCTAGCCAAGGTTGGCATCTTGCTGGGATATCAGACCGCCAATACGGAACTGCGCACGCAGTTGGATGCCATGAAATTGGCAGGTGTCACTCAGATGGTGGACGACGCTGTCAAAGCTGGAAAGTTCAATGCCGACAAGAAGGACCACTTCATCAACCTGGGTAAGACAGTAGGTGCCGAAAGTTTGAAACTGACTCTGGATAGCATGGCGGCTGTGACCAAACCGATGCAACTGATCAATCCCGGCGGCGGCGCAACGGGCGGCGGCATGGCGACCGGGCAATGGAACAAGCTTAGCGAGGTACCCGAAGCGCAACTGAAACTGATGCGTGAGAACGAACCGGATAAATACCGTGCGCTGTACAAGGCGGAATACGGCATTGAATGTCCGAAATTCAATTAATAACTAACAATTAAAAATCAAATCGAATGAATTCTATCTTGAAATTTGTTTGCGGCACGCTGTTCAACGTCCTGATGGGTGTGGTTCTGGCGTCATTGGTAGGGGTAACCCCTGCAATAGGTGCAGTGGCGGGTGCGGTTGTCCCGGCAGTGCTTGGAAACTTCATGCCTGCAGGCGCTGCTTTTGAAGGCGTGTATACGGAGGTGTGGACCGGAGAATTGATAAAGCGTCTGAATGCCGGACTGAAGGCGGACTGGCTGAACGGAATCCCCGACTATTCGGCCAAGGTGGATAACGAAGTGATTCACCTGGTGGACGTGGGCGGTGATCCGGATGTGCTGGTAAACAATACGACCTATCCCATTCCTATACAGGACTTGACGGAAAGCGACGTGCCGGTAGGCCTGGACAAGTTCCAGACGAAAGCCACCCGCGTGACGGACGACCAGCTTTACGCCTTGTCTTTCGACAAGTATTCCGCTGACGTGGAACGTCATGGAAACGCGATTCTTACAGTAAAGTATAAGAAAGCCGCCCATGCCCTGGCTCCTTACAGCCATACGGACAAAACGCCGGTTATCGCAACCAGCGGCGCGGCCGACGAATCGGGACGCAAGAAACTGACCGTAAAGGACATCATAGCCCTGAAGCGTGCCTACGACAACATGGAGGTGCCCGAAGACGGCCGTGTGCTCGTTCTTTGCCCCGACCATGTGAACGACCTGCTGGAAGCCGACCAGAGCTTCAAGGACAAGTACTACAACTACACCTCCGGAAAATTGCTGAACATGTTCGGTTTCGAGGTGTACACGTATGTGAATTGCCCGTACTACACGAAAGCGGGCGTGAAGGTGCCATACAATGCCACTCCGGCGGCTACCGACCTGAAAGGTTCTTTCTCTTTCTACCGTCCGCGCATGTTCAAGGCGCAGGGAAGCACGAAGATGTATTACAGCGAGGCGCGTACCAACCCGACCACACAGGAAAGTCTGGTAAACTTCCGCCATCACTACATCGTGCTACCTAAGAAGTTGGAAGCATTCGGCGCCATCTATAGCTGGGACGGCGCAACGGCACAAAGTAAGGATCAGGCCGTTCCGGCGGAAAAGCGCTGGGCGCAGGTTCGCCGTGAAGCCGCAGCTGCCGCCGCCAATGCCGCCGCAGACAATCCGGCGCCTGATGATCCTGACGGTGAATTGGAGGCATAACCGATGGGTGCACGAGGATTACGCAACAACAATCCGCTGAACATCCGTCTCTCTGCCACCACCCGGTGGCAGGGGGAAGTCCGGCCCTCACAGGATAGGGCATTCTGCCAGTTTGAAAGCATTGCTTACGGATATCGGGCAGGCTTGAAGCTGTTGCAGAACTACCGGAAATTGAACGGCTGCCGCACGATAGCCGACTTCATCAACCGGTGGGCGCCGCCTGTGGAGAACAATACATCCGGCTATATCAGCCGGGTATGCAGGGAAATGCAGGTGCCTTCCACCTACGTGCCCGATGTGAACGACCGGGCAACGATGTGCGCTTTCGCCGCCGCGATGTCGCAGGTGGAGAACGGGGTACCGGCTGTGATGGCGGACGTAGTGGCAGGATGGAACTTACTCTAAATAGTAAATAGTAAAATAGTAAATAAACCGATGGACTTTTTGATGCAGATATTGGGCAGCCTCTTTCCGGCAGGACTGGGAGCGGCGATCGGGACGCTCTTCGGTTGGTTCTTCAACCGCCGTCTTTCAAAGGCCCGCAACGGCGGAGATGTTGACGCTGCTTATATGGACAACATTCAGAATCTCCGTTCGGACTTATTAAATTCTATCAATGAAAACAGAAAACTCTACAGGGCTATCGCCCGACTGGACCGCACGGTGGCTCGCGCTACTACTTGCCGTCACTGGAATGATTGCCCTATCCGCGACGAGTTGCAGAAGTCCGGTTCCGACGGTGACAACCTCCCGGCACCTAAGCGACAGCCTGCAAAGCAGAAGAGGGTTCGCGCTCCTACAGGAACCGGTACCGCCCAGCATGGCGAAGACCGTATTTCCGACAGAGATACTGAATACTATACCGATAGGGACGGGCTTCAGTAAGCGCAGCGGGCAGGCCACGGTGAACGTCTCCCGGATATCGGGCGACAGCATTGAAGTGACCGCCACCTGCGACAGCCTGGCACGGCAGGTGATCCTGCTGACGGAAGAGCTGGTGCGCATCAGGAATGAAACTTCGGAAGAGGTGAAGGAACTGCCTCCCAAGGTGATAAAAGAACCCACTGGTTGGCAATGGTTCCAGATATGGACAGGCCGGATAGCCGTTTTGGCTCTTGTTCTGATAGTGATTAAACGGCGTTTAAGTAACAAAAAAACGTAGAGAAAATGGATAAACTTATCTATGGAATGGCCCGCGTGAAATTCGACGGTGTGGAAATAGGCTGGTTTGACGAGCAGGGGCTGACCCCCGCGGGAAGCGCGCCTACCCAGGTGGACGTTTACGCGGCCCAGGTAAAAGACGGTCCGGTGGCTACCATCACAAGCAATCCGGGCAAGAAGGCCTTCACCGGCAACCTGATAGACCTCAGCCCGGAGAACCTGGTGAAGGTCATCGGCGGTACCAAAGACGACAAGGGCAATTGGGAACCGCCCGAACAGTGGGAAAAGACCGGAGTAATGGATATCATCTGCGACAGCGGACAGACGATCCGCCTGTTCAACGCGAAGGTGACAGGCAACGACTTCTCCGGAGGCGTAAACTCGCAGGGGGTGCTGGCGCTCGCATTGAACGTGGAAGCCCTGAAGGATGAAAACGGGAAACGCCTGAAAATATTCGCCAAAGGCATCGATCCTGAAACCGGCAATCCCGCGGTGAACCCTGAAGGCTGACGGGCGTATGACGGACTTTAACATCGAACTCTTAGCGGCAAAGGTATTGGCGGACAACGGCATTTCTTTGCCGCTTCGCCTTCCCGGCGGCAGGCATATACGCTGGGTGATGCGGGTGCCGAATTTGGAAAGCCGCGTGCGCATATCGAAGATGTACCTGAAAATGGATGTGAAATATACTGACCTGGAGAAGTACACCTTCGAGCAGAAACTGGATTTCATGCGTAAGCATACGAAAACGGTGAGCCGCATGGTGGCCTATGGTATTGTCCGGGGATGGCTGCTGGGGCGTTTGATGAACCGTCCGGTGGCGTGGATGCTGAGGAACTGCATGCATCCGGCGGCTTTGGAAGACGCCTGGATGCTCACCATCGGCACCATGAATACTGTCCCTTTCGGAAATATTATCAGATTGGCGGAGGTGATGAACCTGATGTCGCCAAACCTGAGCCACGGAAAAAGGTAGAACGGGAGTTAAAGGGATACACGGAACCCGCACATAGCCCGTTCGGACTGATAGGACAGATAGCACGCGATACCGGCTGGAGTATGAAATACATCATGCGGGGCGTTAATTACCCGACGCTGATGCTGATGTGGCAGGATTATCCCCGTCATGTGGACGGACGGAAGAAAACGACGCTGGAACTGTTCCGGGAAATGGAGGCGGAAGAGGACAAAGCCGCTTCCGGGAAGAAGAGCGTAGACCCGCTGGCATTTTTTCAACAATTAGAAGAAGAGGAAGACTGAGATGGAACCCATAAGACTTGAAATATTCCTGGACGACAGGACCCGCGGCGGCATGCAGTCGGCAGAACGGAACATCACCGGACTGGAGACGCGGATGCAGGAGGTTATCAATATCCTGAGAAAGGAGTTGACCGGTCTGCAGTCCGCATTCAAGGATGCGTTGTCTACGGGCGTTTCCTCGCCTTCCGACCTGGCGGACATACAGGCGCTGAAAGGCAAGATTGTGGAGCTGGAGGAAGAACTGAAACGCCTGAAGAAGCAAGCGGAAGTTCCGGTGAAGCCGGATATCGACCTGTCGGGGTACATTACGGATGAAATCAGGGCCATGGAGAGTGCCGGGGAGAGGGTGAAGGCCATTATCATCAATATCCAGAAGGATATAGACTCACTGAGACAGAAATCGCTGGAATCAACGGCAAAGGGCATTGTCAATCCGGAAGATACGGCAAAGATAAAGGCACTGGAGGCACAGGTACGCTCACTGACGGAAACGCTGATGAAGTATGAAGTGGCCAAACAGGAGAGCAACGACACGCCGATCATGCGTTATGACCCGGCCCCGAAACTGAACAACGTCAAGATGAGCATGCAACAGATCGCCCGCGAGCTTCCGGCACTGGCGATGGGACCGCAGATGTTCTTCCTGGCGATATCCAATAACATTCCGATGTTTACGGATGCGGTGGCATCGGCACGGAAGGAATACGAATTGATGACGGCCGCAGGGAAGAAGGCGACACCCATCTGGAAACAGTTGCTGACGTCCTTGTTTTCCTGGCAGACGGCGATGGCGGCGGCTATCACGCTGACGGTGGTGTATAGTAAGGAGATCGGGGAATGGGTGAAGGGGCTGTTCAAGGCTAAAGACGCTACGCTTGACTTATTGTCCGCTGAGCAGGAAATGGCATTGGCGCGTAGGAAAGCGTCAGACAGTATCAAGAAAGAACGGGCAGAACTGGATATCCTATACGCCAAACTGAAGAGCACATCCTTATCAACGAAGGAACGCACGGCTGTCGTCAACGAATGGATAAAGCGATATCCGGAGTACGCAAATATCCTTGACGGTGAAAACATCAACCTTGGCAGACTGGAAGCGGCCTACAAATCATTAAGCAAACAAATTTATGCCAGTGCGGTGGCACGGCATTATATGGACAAGATATCGGACATTGCGGTCAAGAAAGACAAGGAAGAAATAAAGAGGCGTAACCAAAAGTTGACGGTAGCGAAGGCGGAACAGGAATATGAAAGACTAAAAACGGAATTCAGCAAAAAACAGGAGACGGGCTTCGGAACCGCCACGGCCAAAACAGATGCGGAAAAAAAGATAGAAAAAGCCAGAAGAAATGTAGAGGAACAGAAGAAAATATACAGCGACTTGATTGAGAATGTGAAGAGCTATGGTGAAAACATTGCTACCATAGAAGATCATATCAAAACGCTGGATATATTTCCTCAGCCCGAAGAAGGGACTTACGACTATTGGAAACAGCAACAGGATCGTGCAGAAGGCGTATTGAAAGAAATCAAGTCCGATGTAAAGAAGACTCTGGACGATGCTGCGAAAGAAGGTACCGACCTGTTTTCCCTGGGCATTGACAAGTCCGTGGTGGAAACATATAAAAAGGCGACCGACCAGATAAAGGAAGCCCGTAAAAACCTGAAGGTCTATGATAACGGAGACGGAAAGACAACCGGCGGTACCGATAAAAAGGATTACCAGACTGAACTTGCCGAAGCCCGCCTCCGTGCCCAGCAGAAGCTGGAAGCCGCTACCGTCCAGGTGATGCAGGAGGGGTACGAAAAGCGTCGTAAACTGGCTAAACTGGAATACCAGGAAGAACTGTCACGCATTGACCGGCAAGAGAAGAAACTGAAGGACAAGCTGGATCGTGCCAAACAAAGCGGTAAGAAGGTGAGCCCGGATGAGTATAAGCAAGTGCAGAACGATGCGGGCACCGAACGTGCCGCCGCCCTTCTTATTTATGAAGGCGAACTGGATAAGATTAATAAAGAGGCCACTGAAAAGGAACGCAAGAAGCTGGAAGAATACGCGAAGCAATTCCAGGGATATATCACCAAACGCACATCCACGGAGAAAAGTTTCGATGACAAGCGCGATGTCTTGCAGAAAGGCGGCGCCTCCGATGAAACCCTCAGCGAACTGGATTATCAGAAAGAAAAAGCCCTGGAGGACATTGACAACGAATTCGCCGCCCGTGAGGAAGTATTCAAGTCCTGGGCGGCCAATGTGGTGAACCTCAACCTCGAAGAACTGCAACGCCTGCTTGTGGAAGCGGAACGGGAATTGGAGCGGGCGGAATTCCTGAATCCGGATGACAAGGGACTGGCCGTAAAGCGTGCCAAGGTTACTACATTGAAGAATACGGTCAGCGGCAAAGCGAATAATAAGGAAGAGGGAAAAGATAAGAAGGACAATAAGAAAAGCATTAAGGAATGGTCGGAACTGAACCGCGTGCTGGGAGATGTGGAAGATTCCTTCAATGATATAGGCAATTCCGTGGGTGACGTGGCCGGTGATATCATCAAGACCGCCGGCACCATATCCACGTCTACGCTGAGTATCATTGGCGGCATAACCAAACTGTCGGAAGATTCGGCGGAGGCCATAGTAGGAACCACTGAAGTCGCGGCGGAATCCATGTCGACCGTCGAAAAGGCTTCCGTCATCCTTGTTATCATTTCGGCGGCCCTGAAAGTGGCGACCGCCATCGCAAGCCTGTTCAAACGTACGGATTATATGGAGGAATTCCGCAAGGAAATGGCCAAGCTGAACTATGAGCTGGCACTTGTAAAACTGAACGCTGAGATATCCACCGACAAGAAAAGCATATTCGGTGATGACCTGTGGGGCAACGCCATCAAGAATGTGGACCTTGCCAGGGAAGCCCTGGACAGGTATAACGGCACGCTGGACAAGATCAAGAACCGCAAGATATTCACAGGCTTTGCGGGAGCGACGGCGGAGGCCATGGGGCTGAAGAATACATATAAGTCTTTGGGCGATTCCATCGCGAACATGCAGGTGAAGATACAGCATAAGACCTGGTTCAGGTCAGCTAAATATTCATCCCTGAAAGATGCCGTGCCGGAATTGTTCAATGCGGACGGTACCGTGAATCAGGACGCGCTGGAGAAGTTCATAGGCTCGGACACCTTCGGCAAACTTAGCCAGGAAAACCAGCAGTACCTGCAGGAAATGTCGGACTACTGGAAGGCATACCAGGAAGCCGTAGAAAAGGTAAAGGATTACCTGACGGACATCTTCGGAGACCTTGGAGGCACTCTGACCGATACGCTTGTGGATTCGTGGGCAAATGGCACGGATGCCGCCACCGCCTATTACGATAGCGTGTCGGAGATGCTGGAGAGCCTGGGCAAACAAATGATTTATTCCACGTTGTTCGGCGACATCTTTGAAAAGGCACAGCAGAAGATGCTGGCCGTGACGCAGAATGCCGACCTATCCGCCGACGAGAAATTCAAAGAGTATATCAAACTACTGGGCGGCATGACGGATGAAGTTCTTGGAAAACAGGGGGACTTCAATGCGCTGCTGGAGGCGTATCAGCAGATGGCGAAAGATAAGGGATTCGATATATTCAAGCCGGATGAGGATGCATCCCAGAGCGGACGTAGCGGTTCGTTTACGACAATGAGCCAGGAACAGGGGACAAAGCTGGAAGGTTTGTTCACTTCCCTTCAGGATCATGCCAGCGGGATGCACCAACTATTGGAAGAGCTAAAGAAGGGACGTGACGCGGACCATGAGATATTCGTGCAGATAGCGGAGAATACGGCCTACTGCAAGTTGCTTGAAGATATTCTTGAAATCATCACCCGGCAAGACCGTGACGGGGCAAAAGTAAAAATAGTATGATGAACTTAACCGGATATATGACTATCAACGGCGTGGATGCCTGGACGGAGTACTTCGCTTTCCTGTGCGAGGACAAGGTGGATGACAACTTCAACTTCGGGGAATTGCAGAAACCTTTGGAGATGAAAGAGTATACCACTGTGGAATTCCGGGAGCGTGACGGCGAGGAACTTCCGGACGTATTGCCTTCACCCCGCTACAAGGCACGGGATGTAACGTTGTATATAGCTGTGTATGCTTCGACGTTATCGGAATACAACACCCGCCGCGCCGCATTCATGGAAGCCATCCGTGCGGGTTGGGTGAACCTGAAAGTGAAGGAATTGCCGACGGCATACCGTTTCTATTATAAAGGAATAACGGATGCCAAAGTTCTGGAGGATGCCACGGACGGCAGAATTATCGGGCGTTGGAAAGTGAAGTTCCGGGAGCCGAAACCGGGATTCACCACGGAGTGACACAGAGTTCACGGAGTTTTTAAATGACGATTAAATAGTATTTGAATGGAGCTTAAAATCTATAATCAGAACGGAGAACTGAAACTGACGGCAAGCACGTCTTCCTCATCAACCTGGAACACGGAGCTGATGACGGAGAATGCCGTGTCCGTGTCTTTCACCCATCCTTTTTATGTTCCTCTGGACGTGAACGACTATGTGCTGTTATCGGGGATAAAGTTTTCTATTAATAAGGAATATAAGCCTAAACAAAAATCGACTCAGGAGTACACCTATTCCGTCAAGTTCTACGGCCCGGAACATGATGCACAGCGGGTGATGTACCTGAACCTGACGGACAAGCAATATGATGTGCAGTTCTCACTGGACGGCAGTCCAAGAGAACACTTGAAGAAGTGGGTGGATAATATGAACCGCATCTACGGGCGTGAAGTCTGGAGCATAGGCGACGTGGTGGTGGCTCCCAATCAAACGATCGAATACAACAATCTAAGTTGCTGGGACGCGCTGGCCTCCATTGCCGAAGCTTTTGAAACGGAATGGTGGGCGGATAGGTTTACGATGAACCTGTCGCGCTGCGAACGTGGAGAGCGTGTTTCCCTTGGCTATATGCAGGGACTGACTTCGCTTACCCAGTCGGAGAACAGCAATGACGTGAAGTTCTTCACGCGGCTGATACCTTTGGGGTCGACAAAGAACATCGACCGTAGCCGGTATGGTTATTCCCGGCTTCAGCTTCCGGATAAGAGTACTTATGTTGATAGGAATACGCAGTACGGCTTATATGAATATGTGGAAGAGGTGGCGTTCGCTGAGATATTTCCGCATTATACGGGGACGGTTTCCGAAGTTCGTACGGAAGAGAAGACGGGGGGTGACGGGAAGAAATTCACGGTATACTACTTCAAGGACGCGGGGATGACATTTGACCCTTCTTCGAAGGATAATGAGATTGGCGGGCTGGTGAAACAGTTGTCTTTCCAGACCGGTGACCTTGCAGGACGTGACTTTGAGGCAAACTATGATTCGACGAAAAAGGAATGGGAGATCATCAACACTTATCCGTCCGATGATGTGCAGATACCCGGCGGGAACCTGATACCTCGTGAGGGTAATACTTATATCCCCTGGAACTTCCGTATGCCTGTGGAGTATGAGGTTCAGGCGGAACTGGATTATAAAGCGGCTGTAGATGATTATCTGGCGAAGTACAGTGAAGATATCTCTAAATATGGCGGTGATACGGACTATATCTATATAGATAAGAATAGTGTGGCGCTGGTGCTCGGTCAGAATGTGCGTCTGTTGAGCGATGAGTATTTCGGTGAGATAGGCTATCGGGACAGCCGGATGACGAAGGTGGTGCGGAAACTGGATAATCTGTCGGTTGCTACGATTGAATGCAGTAATCAGGTGGGGAAGAGGTGGAAGACACAGGTGGACAGTAGCATTAATGAGTTGAAGTATGTGATAGGGCAGAAATGGGAAGAGACCATGATTGATGTCTTGAAGACATGGGATACTAAAGAGCCAAGCAACTATAATGTATTTTCCGGTTTACGTTCGCGTGCGGAACACTTGAGTAAGCAGTATCCGGATGTATCTCAAGGATTAATAAAGTTTTTAGCCGGTATAGAGTTGGGCTCATATTCTTCGGGCCCTCTTGGCTCTGGTGCCGCTATCCAGATTGATCCGTTGACCGGTAAGTCCTACTTTGAAGTTGACGAGATTTTTGTCCGTATGAAGGCTGTCTTCAAGGAACTGATCATCGAGTCGTTACGCCATATCGGCGGTGAGATGGTGCTGTCGCCCGCCCGTATGAGGTGTGTCCGGGTTGAAGAACTGGATAGTGCCTATCGTTGCTACTTTGACCGTGGAACAGCGAATGAATCAGGCCGGTATGAAGTGGAACAGGAATTTAGCGTTGAAGCCCAGGCTAGATGCCAGGTATTTACCGGCAACGGTCAGAAATATTACTGGCGTCTGGTCACCGCTATCGGCGAGGATTACATCGACCTGTCGAAAACCGACTGCGATACCGGTAGCGATATCCCCAGTTCCGGTGATGACATCTGCCAGCTCGGGCACCGCAGCGACGAGTCTGGCATGAATGCGATCATCCTGTCCTCCTATGGTCCTGACGCCCCCTCGTACAAGCAATATGCCTGCATCGACAGCTATTCCCTGGAGGGTAAAGAAGTCAGCGTGACCTCTCCGAAGGGCAACAGGTATATAGGCGATTTCGTCCTGAAGACCGGTGTCAACATCGCCACTCAGCTCCAGATACTTGAGAACCTAATCAAGACCGAGATACAGAGTGTTGAATACGTCCTGAACGAGAATGACAACTATCTCCACAACGCCGCGTTCGTCAAGGACATGGAGGGCTGGGAGCGTGAAAGCGACGTTCAGGTTCTGGAAGCCGAAGAGCTTCTCCAGGCGAATTCCGGCTATCTTTCCGATGCCGGCAAGATAGCCGACGTGGTGACTTATGACGGTAAACTGTGGCTTCGGTTGAAGTCCGGTTATGTGAAGCAGATGAATGCCGACCTTCTCCAGCCCGGTAAGCCCGGCAAGTTCTATGTGTCGTTACGTTATATCTGTACAGGTAGCGGGATGTTGACCTGCGGTTTTGCCGGTCAGGAGCTTTACAGGACCGTTTCCCTTGCCATCAACCGCACGGCGCGCATGTTCGAGTTCTCCGGTGCATGGGACGGTAGCGGTGACTTCCTGTTGCAGTTTACCGGTGACGTCTATATCAACCTGGTTACACTGACCAACCGTCCGCTGGACGACTTCAAGCAGGAGGTGAACAGTTCGTTCACGCAGATGTCCAACAGTATCAAAGCAATGGTCACCTCCATTGACAACATCAATAAGACCATCCAGGACAGCGGTTGGCTTACCACTGCCGACGGTACCAAGATATGGGCTTCGGCCTGCTGGCCTGACGGCACCAAAGCCATCTCCCTTTTCACCGTCACCCCCGACGGTATCTATCTTGATTCCTCACACATCAACCTGAAGGGCATCGTGACCTTTGAAAGTTTCGCTCCCGATTTCCAGACGGCCTACGAGCAGGCTTTCGGCAACGCGAGCATGACTGCCAAGGATGACGTGGCCCGGCAATTGGGTTACAGCAATTATGCGCAGCTGGTTGAGAATGCGGCCATCGGCGGCAAGGCTGTTCTTGTCGGAGGTTATCTGAATCTGGAACTGATTGATGTGGATACCTTGATAGCCGGCAAGGTTCTTACCAATAAGGTCGTCACCTCTTTGAACGGCAGGCGTGTCGAGATTGATCCGGAAACCAATTCTATCAAGATGTACAATGAAAATGACAACCCTGTTCTTGAGATGGTTTTTCTTGACCAGCCTGATATGCCTTACCTGCCACGTCTCCGAATGAGAGATTACAATAAGAATGGAGAAGTGATTCGAACCGCTTTTTACGGAGCAAACGGAGCAAATATCGAAGACCTCATAGGAGGTACGGGTATAACCTTGGTACAAGGCACGTGCCGTATATATCAGCTTGATTCGAGCAGGGAGTGCCTTTTGCAATCAAGCGGCTTGTCTTTTTATAGGGATGGGTCACTTTATAAAAAATATGAATAATAAGATTATGGGACTATTTGACGAATTATCCGATAAAGACCTTCGCGACCTTGCCGCCTTGGTTGGTCCGTATTTAAAAGAATCCGCCATTCAGGTGGAGAACATACCTTCGGCCGAAACCCTCGAAGGCATCCGCACGCTTCCGGGCGTGCAGTTTTTGAACGGTGTGAAACGCACGGTTGCTGTTCCCGTGTCTTCTCTAAAGGGCCGTGACGGTGAAAAAGGCGACAGCCTTGACTTCGTTTGCCTTGGCAGCTTCGATACTGTTGAATCGCTGGAACAGGCATTTCCGGGCGGTCCTGAAAACAACGGCTTCTTCAAGGTGGGTACCAGCGTGTATATCTGGACGGGAGCCAAGTTTGAACCGTTGAACCTTGACGTGTTCCGTACCTTCAGCCTGGAACAGTTCGAGACCGCCGTTTTTACCGGCAATGACATCATTGTCGACTTCAGCCGCATGCCTTACGCCAAGGCCACCCTTTCCGGCGACGCGACCATCTTCAACCTGAAGATCAACAACACGAAGGACGGCAGTGCCGGCAAGATACTTGTTTTCCAGACCGGTTTTAAACAGATATCCCTTGGCGATGGCATTAAAGGCACGGTTGACCTTCCGCTGAACGCTGATACAATCGCCCTGCTCAGCTACAACCGCATCGGTGATACCGTCTATATGCACAGCCACACGGTGCTCGGCGACATCCAGTATCCCACGCCGCAGGTGATCAGAGACTTCATCGTGGTGTATTCCGACACCTCCGCCTGTACGGTGCAGTGGACCGCCCCTTACGCCAATAATATATACGACAAGGTTACGGAATATGACATACGGTACGCCAACGGCCCTGTGGATGCCGACGATCCCAAAATCTGGAACGGTCTGAAACGGGTTACCGGCACTCCGGCACCGCTGGATCCGGGTGCACTCCAGGGCATGACTATTTCGGGACTTTCTCAAAACAAGGAGTATTATGTCTATTTGAAATCGGTTAAGGTCAACTACGGCATCTCGTACTCGTCCGGAGCTTCCGATCCCGTCCGCTTCAGGACGCTCGGCTCTGAAGACACGAGCAAGGCGTACCGTATTCCACTGAGTATCCTTAACCTTTCCCAGCAGCACGCCCAGGACCAGAAGACGGCAGACGGAACTGTCTGCTCGATAGACAAGATGGTTGACGAGCAAGAGAACACCGTCTATCTGGATGACGGTTACCCGGACACGAAGAACAAGGACTACACGACCTATTGGTACAATTACCCTTACGGCCGCAACTCCTCGCCCTATGACGTGTATATCGACCTGTTCGGGAGTTATATCGGCGACCGCCTGTATGTTTACAGCCGCAGCAAGCCCAGGTTCTCGGTGTACGGGATGAAAGACTTCGGCTATCCCTGGGAGAAGCTCGGGGAAATCAACATCGCCTTCAACGCCTGGGCCTTCCTCGACCTGAAATCGATCCGCTTCCGTTTCTTGAAGCTGTCGTTCGACCTCAACGATTTTGGTGCCATGAGCGGCATTCCCGAAGGTGGGGAGGCCTTTCCGAACAGTAATGAGTATAACCCCACGCTCGACCGTATCGATAATATCGTACTTTACGGTCGGCCTGCCGGGAGTATTCCCGATGGTATCATGCCGCCACTGCGCCGCTCCACTGTCCGCAGGACTGTTGACCAGTTCTTCTGCGTGAATGGTCATGCGTACCAGCAGGGCAGAATCCATTCGATGTGCAGCGGTGAGCATGTGCGGCTTTATATCTCCCCCGGTAATCTGGCTTCCTGGGGTTCTTCCGGTCTTGAACCGTGGACACGGGTTGCCGACATGCGATTCAGCCTTGACAATATAGGCTGGGTAAAGAATAACAACGGTACCGGTGATACGCTTACCGCTCATCTGCAGAACACCTACAAGCGCTACGGGCTGCTTCCGTACATCACCTTTACTTCCGTTTTCGACTATTGCCTGTATGACAAGACCGGAGGAAACAAGAACAACCGTCAGCTCGATTGCTATTGGCTTCCCGGAGCGTGGAAGGCGCTCCCCTCTCGTGGCGTCGGCGGTACGGACAGGTATTTTGGCGTGACCTATGACGCGAACTCCTACAAGACGATTGGCCGGCTGACTTATGCCCTTTCCGCCAAGTTCGGCAAAATCCCCGTTGAGGGGAGCGGGCTGTTTTGGCCACTCAATGCGGACACTTCCACGGGGCTTGACCTGATAAGCGGTGTCGAAGTTGAGAACGAGCCGGATAAGGACTGGGAAGGCTGGCGGGGCTACTGCCGTCCGGAAGAGTGGGCCGCGATCACTTCCGCTGCGGCTGACGGTCATGGCGGTGAGATGACGGATGAGGATGGTAATCGGACTTTCGGTGTGAAACGGGCAGATGCCGGGCAGATTGCTGTGGGTAGCGGCACTGCCGGCGTGAATCCCGGTTACTACGAATCCGCCGTCCTTCACTACAAAAACCGCCGTCCGAAGGCTGACATTCCTGTGGATGTGTTTTCCCTGCACCGCTATTTCTCAATAACCGGTAATCAGCATAGCGGGAGTACGGAGAAGACCCAATACGCCATACCCTTGGAGTATGCGGTTGATGTTAAGGGTGGGACTAACCTCCCTGAAATAATGACTCTTCGTGACCGTTACGCGCCTTCGGTAGAACTGTGGCTGACTGAGTTCGGCTACGGAGAGGCCGGCGGCCGTGATTCCAACAGCCCCTTCCAATGTTTCAGCAAGCCGGGGCGGGCAGTGGGCGGCTGGATTATTCCTGACCGCCATCGCGGCGATGTCAAGGGTTCCTATATCGTGAGGGCCTCCATGTATCTTATGTACCTTGGCTTCGACATGGTGAACTATTACTCGACGGAGTGCGAGAGCAGCTATTTCAATGCCGGACAGTACGGTCAGGGCCCGGGATTTGAAATGTGGCATTGGAACGACTGTCAGGACAATACTCCCGGAGCGAAGTATTCCGCCATCGAGCCCCACGAGGTTGGCTATAACCGTACAAGCTTCTCGGCTATGGGGCTTTTCGGCAATATTCTCTCCAACGGCGGTTTTCCGATCAGCCGTGCCTACTGGTGGGTGGCTACGATGCGCAACCGTCTGAAGGGGTATGTATATACAGGCAGGAAGTACATAGATGCGGATGACAGGATCATGATCTACTGTTTTAAAAAGGTCGGTGAGGATAAGGGGGCTTATTGCATATATTACAATGGCACTGAGAATACGGGTGTCGCCGGAGTGGAGATACCTGTACCCGAAAACGTGACGCGGGTAACCCGCGTGACCGCCTGTGTTCCTGAGATAGCCAATCCGGAAAGCGTGCCGAATACACTCGGTTATGACCGTAACCGTACCGGCATGGCGGCCGCACGCCACGAACGCTACGAGGGCGGAAAGTGGGTGGTGAAAAGCAAGGGCAGCCATGCGCAGGGCGAAGCGGAATATCCCGCCGAACCGCAGGAAGGCGACGAGGTGGTGGTGTTGCCCACCGTCCAGGAGAACCCTTATTTCCCGATCGTGGGTGCGGTGAACGCGAAAGCGTCCGCCAACGGCAACAATCTTGCCGCACAGCAGTATGAGAATCCTACACCGGACGGGAAATGCGAGGTTCTGTATGATGTCTCCCTGGCATGGCGCCAGGTGGAGGCGGTGTGCGACTATATCGAGTATTCCGCCGAGGGACAGCGCGGGGCATTGGGTGATGCTGTAACGGAAACACCTTTGCGCGGAACCGTCCGTATGAACGTCAGCGAGTTCCCTGAATACCTGCTCTTCGATGCCGTTCCCGATACGGACTACCGGAGTGAAGTCAGCGGGGTGGCTACGCATACCGTCTCCTCTTCCGCTATCGAGTTGTACTGGAATAACAATAATACGGAGGATACGGCCTACGACATTTTTTCGTCGCCGCTGCCGGAAACGGGCTATACCCTATTGAAGACGGTCACTGCGGGACTGGAAAACATGCTTACTGTTTCCGGTCTCCAGCCCGATACGACCTATTATTATAAGGTACGTGCCCGCAAAGGTGACAAGACGGGTACGCTGAGCGAGTACACAAGTGCCCGAACCTACAGCGAGCTTCCGGCACCGTCCAATCTCCGTCTGTCGGGCAGGACGGCTACGAGCATCACCATCGCCTGGGACTATACCGCTGAACAGGTGGCGGATTTCGTGTATTATGCCGTCTTCCGTGCCGACAACAGCGACTCTTATGTTCAGGTCGCCGTGATAGCTGACAAGTCGTCCATGTCCTATACCGATTCGGACTTGCAGGTGGGATCACCTTATAAATACAAGGTCCGCGCGGTCGGTCTGAACGGTCAGAGCGGCTATACCGTCATTCTTGAGACACGTACGCTCCTTCCCGAAGAATGTCCGCCGCAACTCCTGTCCGCAATAACTGACAAGGTGGGCACGAAAATTACACTGAGGTTTGACCTTCCGCTCTCCCTGGCCGGTTCGGGCGGCTTTACACTCACTGAAGACGGCGGTGCAAGGCTTGTAACGAATGTCGTAAGGGACGAATCCAACCATAAGCAGGTGGTACTTTCTATTCCAGAAGGTTCCCTGAAAGAACATACCGCAAAGAGTGACGTCCGTTTAAGCTATGCAGGAACAGGTATCGTTTCCGAATACGGGGTTTCCCTGCTTCCTTTTTATGATTTCAAGGTCGCCAATCAGGTCGGCAACTTCACCAATATGGAGGCTCTTTACAAGATAAACCTGACCGGTGCCGGTGATACTCTTCCTGAGGATACCGGATGGAACAACTTCGCGGGCACTCCCACCAAGCCCCTGTCAATCCAACTGACCGACAGCTTTGGCCGTAGCAGTGACATTGTGGTGTCTACCGTCAACAGCGGCAATATAAAGTGGGGCGGTATTGCCACCTCCGGATATTGCGGGATCGAAGGAGTGGAAGCTGCCGTTTACAGCCGCGGGTGGACTACTTCTTTCGGCGCGATGAATAATGAAAACATTTTCTCCCGGATTCACCTGTCCGGCCTGAACGCTGAGAACCGCTATACTGTCAGAGCTTACGGCGGTTTCAAATACGGGGACAAGCGCAGCGCCCGCCTCCGGATTAACGGGCAGTATTCCGCTTCCGTGGAGCAGATAGACAACGTGGATACTTACATGACTGTTGAGGACTGCGTGCCTTCCAGCGGTGAACTTGACATTGACCTAATCAGCATGGCCGATAAGGTCACTACCTCCTATCCCGCCATCCACTTCCTGATGATAGAGGAATACAAGTCCAACGATGCTCCTGAGAATACGGATGTCTACCTGCGTGACGTTACGATTGTCGGTGACGAGGGCTCCGGGGTGACGTCTGCGAATATACATCTCGATCTTAACTGCATCGGTGTCGCCACCGCATGGCGCGCGGGCGAATCCGAGGAAAGCCTTGTATCCGCGGCCTGGACAGGCTTTGTGAACGGCGCCCTCTCAGTACCTTATACGGTTACATCCGGCTATGGTGACAAGACGCTGTATGTACAGGTGATGAACCGGTACATCGAATCGAATATCAGAAGTGTGACGTTTACCTATAAAGCCCCTCCGGTGCTCGAACTGTCTAATGTATATATAAACAATGACGAGGCTCAGACTACAGTCCGCAACGTTACGCTTTTTGCAAACAAGACAAACATTCCCACGCATTACCGCGCATCGGAGGACGGTTCTTTTGCAGGCGCTGGTTGGGTGGCATGGAGCCAGGCCTGCGAGACCGGCATCCCATTTGTCCTCTCAGAGGGTTACGGTCAGAAAACGGTGTATCTACAACTGAAGGATGCTCTGATTTCTACTGCTATAAGGGTTGATACGATCGAGTATGCGAATCCGGTTGCAACGGATTATACTGTTGTATCGAAGATAACGAATAACCAGACTGTCTGCAATATGCGGTTTGATACTGGCATCGCACCGACTGCCGGCACGAAGATAGAGATAAAGGTGCATACGCCTTCTTATTTCACGTGGGACCTTTTCGGACGGAGAACTTCTTCATCCTCGGGGGACCGCTTCGGACTGTATCTAAAGAATGATACGTTTAACGCCTATGCCGGTAATGCGCAGACCGGCAATATAAGTTTTGCTTCAGGAGGCATGGAATGTGTGATAGCGCTGAATGCCAGCGCATTCGCAATCAACGGTACCGAGTATCCGGTTAACGCAAGTTCTGTTGGAGACTCTGACCGGACTGTTCACCTGTTCTACCTGAATACGCCTGAAAGCCGCGGTTATGTATTCAAGGGCGATTTCTACTACTGTAAGGTATGGGAGGGGGACGTGCTTGTGCGTGACTTTGTTCCGGTGGTGAAGAAAGATGGGGTGATTGCGCTCTTGGAAAGGGTGACGAATACGCTCTATGAAAATATGTTGAGCGGAGAGGGGATAACTTATACGGAGAAAATCTAACGTTTTAAATGAAAGAGCCGTGACCAAAATCAAATGGAAAATCACATTTCGTTTTGTGTTAACAGCAGCAAAAGCTTGCATTTTGTTTTGTAAATGAACTACAAGACGTTTAATGGAATGTATTTACATTAAGTTCTCCGATTTCTATAGTTGAATTTAAAGCAAGCCTATTTTTACCCAGTTGAGAAAATATATTTCTCTAACTGGGAAAATATATTACCTCAACTGGGAAAAAGATATTTCAGTATAAGTCGATGAGTTTTTCTTTCGGCGAGTCTATGTGATGGTATGGATGTATTCAATGAGTTCCTTATAGAACTTGTGGCGTTTCATTGTTTCCGCTTCGCCCAATATCACCAGCTTCATGCGGGCACGGGTGATGGCTACGTTCATTCTTCGCAAGTCATTCAAGAAACCTATCTGTCCGTCTTCATTGGCACGGACCAAGCTGATGAAAATGACATCACGTTCCTGTCCTTGGAAGCCGTCTACGGTGTTAACGGTGAGTAGACTCCGGTAGGGCTTAAGTGAGCCGCTTGCTTTAATCTTATTGCGAAGATATTGCACCTGGGCTTTGTAAGGGGAGATTATACCGAAATCGATCCGCTCTTCTAACACGCGTTTTCCACCGATGCGGTCGATATAAGCTTTTAATTCTTGAAGAAGTAAATCTGCTTCTGCTTTATTGATACGCCCGAATGTTTCTCCTATAAACTCTTCTTTAAAATCCATGTCAGAAGTATCTATCCAGTTGATAGGAGTGTCCCAGTCGAGAATACCGCGGTATCGTATCTCAGGAGCCGCTTGTAGTTCTCCATTATAAAACCACTGAGAGGGAAATTTCATGATATCCTCGTGCATACGATATTGTACTTTCAATAGGGAGACGGTGCTGGGTTTATTGGCAACCACTCTTTCCATCAATGTACATTCGAGGCCTCCACGGGCAGCTTCGTAACATTTTATAGTAGGCGGAAGCTGGCAATGATCGCCTGCCAGTACTACACGGTCGGCTTTGCGAATAGCTATCCAACAGGCGGCTTCCAGGGCTTGGGCAGCTTCATCAATAAAAAGTGTACCGAAGTGACGCCCGTTCAGTATACGGTGATTGCTGCTGACAAGGGTGGAGGCTATGACATGGGCATTGTCAAAAAGATCGGCATTGATTTGTATTTCCAATTGTGTGGCACGATCACGCAGGCGACTCATACGATTGCGGGCGCTTTC
>ENA-UESU01000334-UESU01000334.1-human-gut-metagenome-genome-assembly--contig:-NODE-334-length-39874-cov-17.591678_pt1 | contig 39874 bp, 29 predicted proteins | sample MGYA00243007_ERZ508008 | MGnify/ENA primary metagenome ERZ508008 (study PRJEB26167, sample SAMN06115399) | human gut metagenome | host: Homo sapiens | place: China:Henan | collected 2016-06-23...
GAAACTCAACTTCTCAACTCCAAAAATAGAATTCTTCAAACAAATCGCTAATTTTGCACTTGCCAGTTGAACCTGCGGTTTTTTCTGACGGCATTTTTCTGACGTCTTTTCTTACAATCCAAGGATGAATATCTCAAATTTTATTTGTAACTTTGCGGAAAATTTAGTATGATGCAGACAAAAGAGCATACATGATTCGAGCAATAGACTTCTTCTGTGGAGGCGGCGGAATGACCTACGGCCTTCGAGATGCAGGAATAGAGGTCATTGCTGGTGTTGATCTGGCAAGGGACTGCGAAACCACTTATGAGTCCAATAACGCCGGGTCTAGATTTGTATGTGCCGATATCAAAGCTTTACCTCTTGATTATTTCGAGACAGAATTTGGTATCCAAAGAAATGATGATGAACTTCTATTAGTTGGATGTAGCCCATGCCAATATTATAGCATAATAAATACAACTAGAGAAAATTCTAAGCTTTCTAAGGATTTGCTATTGGATTTCATGAGATTTGTGGAATACTATAATCCGGGCTTTATTCTAGTTGAGAATGTACCTGGTCTTTTATCTAGAGAAGATAGCGCGTTCCCAGAATTTATCAGATTCTTAGAAACTCATGAATATCATGTGAAGTATGATATCGTCAATATGTCATATTATGGAGTTCCTCAAACTCGCCGTCGCTTCTCATTGGTGGCGTCACGTTTAGGTGAAGTTCGAATGCCAGAGAAAGACCCAAGACAAAAACTTTTATCTGAATTTATTGGAACAAAGCAAGGTTTAAAAAGAATTCCTGCCGGATACACGGACTCCTCTGATTTCATGCATTCAACTATGAGATTAGCCCCCATTAATATGAAGCGTCTTCTAAGAACATCCAAAAATGGAGGATCAAGAATGGAATGGAAAGATGACGAGGAGTTACAACTAAAATGCTATATCGGGAAAGACAATAGCTTTAGAGACGTATATGGTCGTTTGCGTTGGAACCGTCCATCATCAACCATAACTACAAACTTCATCAAAATAACTAGTGGTAGATTCGCCCATCCTTGTGAAAACAGAGGTCTTTCCATAAGGGAGGGAGCCAAACTTCAAACATTTCCTGACACATATGTATTCAGAGGTGGCAATATGACAGTAAATGCACGCATTATTGGCAATGCAGTCCCTCCAGAATACGCCCGTAGATTAGGCGCACTCCTTTTAACATTACAAGACGAATATAATGGCTAATTTCAAGACTCGTGCTCGTGCTTTAGATCTTCTAGGTCGTCAGCAGATTGCAGGAATACCTACAGCAATCAATGAGCTTATCAAGAATGCTCACGATGCGTATGCAGACAATTTCGACATTGATTATCTGCGTACTAAAGATTTGCTGGTATTACGAGATGACGGTCTTGGCATGACTAAATCAGAATTTGAAACCAGATGGCTTACCATTGGTACAGAAAGTAAATTAAAAAACACAAAGACTACGCCCCCTCCAATTGATCCCGAGAAGCCACAAAGACACATAATGGGAGAAAAAGGAATTGGTCGACTTGCAATTGCATCAATTGGGAAACAAGTGCTGATTTTAACCAGAACGACTAATCGAGGATCTGGTAATTATGTTGCATCTTTTATAAACTGGGAAATTTTTGAATTACCTGGTATTAACCTTGACGATATAATAATACCAGTAAAAGAATTTGCTTGCTTACCTGATTCTACAGATATTAATCAGATGAAAAGTGAGGTTATATCCTCGCTTAATAAACTCTTAGAGAAGAGTCTTATTGAAGATGATGATTATAAAAGAATAATTCTTACAATTAATACTTTTGATGTCAATCCTAGAAATTTAGATGAATCACTTCCTAGCATTCATAAGCTTAATACACATAGTGGTACTCAATTCTATATATCACCTGTGTCTGACATGCTACCGTTAGATATTGAAGGGGATTCAAATTTCGATTCCACTAAGGAAGCCACCAAAATTGAAAAAATACTGATGGGGTTTCATAATACAATGACCCCTAACCATCAAGCACCGACGGTTCAGATTTCTTTTAGAGATTATAGAAAAGGAGATGATTCATTTGTTGATATTATTAATGAAGACCAATTCTTTACTCCCGATGAATTTGAATTAGCGGATCATCATTTTATTGGAGATTTTGACGAATTTGGGCAATTCAAAGGTCAAATAAAAATTTATGGCGAAAAGACTTACGATCATATTGTGACCTGGCGAGATAATAATTTCAGGCAAACGAGTTGTGGACCTTTTTCAATCAACTTGGCATATCTGCAAGGTGAGTTAAAAAGTTCAAAAGTTAGTCCTGAAGACTACTCAATAATCAGGGCTAAAGGAGATAAATTTGGTGGACTATATATATACAGAGATAATATCAGAATTTTGCCCTATGGCGATTCTGATTATGATTTTCTTGACATTGAGAAAAATCGTACAAAGAGAGCCTCATCTTACTTTTTCTCCTATCGACGAATGTTTGGGGTTATTGTCCTTTCTTCTGAGCACTCTAAAGGGTTGGTCGAAAAAGCTGGTCGAGAGGGATTCATTGAAAACAAGGCGTATCGTCAACTACAATCAATTTTGAAAAACTTCTTTGTTCAATTGGCCGCTGATTTTTTCAATGAGAAAGGATCCACTGCACAATCAGAATATTGGAGCTCAAAGAAAGAAGAATTAAACTCATATTACAAAGCACTAGAACGGAGGGACAAGCTGGCTAAATCCAAAAAGGAGAAATTCACAAAGGCGCTTAAGAAGTTCTTTGAAGATTTAACCGCAGGCACATTCAAAAACAAGCTGAGAGATATTATCAATGACTTCACGTCTGAACTGGAGCAGGTAATTCACATCCCAGATCCAGATATCGCAGCTCAAAGAATGATAAACGCAGAAACTGAAGTAAGAAAATCTATAAATGAATATCGGAAGAAAATTTCCGTGCCAAGTCCCAAAGGATTCTCTTTAACAAAAGCCCTAAGGACAGATTTTGACGCATACCTTGATGAATACAAGATCCTTCGAGATACAATATTCTTGACAGCTTTTAAAGAAATTGATGAACTAATTGATTTATATACACAACAGTTAGACATTGTTATAAGCAAAAGGAAACGGCTGGAACAAGCTGTTGATTTAATTTCATCAGAGGCAATATCTTTCAATCGGCATAAGAAAGAAGAAACTAATGATCTTGCATCTTCGATGGCGAAGAAAGTAAGAGAATTGACGGCACAACTTATGCTGGATCTTGATGCGCAGATTCGAGAAGTCAAGTCTCAGTTCGTACATCTAACAACGGCACATAGCGACAATTTCGATCTGGTTACTGAACGAACTAGAATGGAGGCAGAAATTGATAGTGTCAGCCAACGTAATACTATGGTAATGGATAGAATTATTAGACAATTCGAAAGTTTCTATATAGAAAAAGACGAAGAAGGAAATATAATTACTCCAGACCAAATTTCTGATGCTATGGCTGAAGAACTAGATGATTTAAGAAATCGTCTTCAATCGGATGTGGAACTAAGTCAATTAGGATTAGCAGTAGGAATACTACACCATGAGTTTAACAGTACCGTAAGCGCTATCCGACGAAGCCTAAAGGATCTAAAGGCATGGTCCGATGTTGATATTAAGCTGGAAACTACATATAAAAATTTAAAAGTTAACTTTGAACACCTTGATGGTTATCTAAATCTGTTTACTCCATTAAACAGGAGATTGAATCGAATTAGAGAGGATATACCTCTTCTAGATATAAAATCATTTATATTGGATTTATTTAAATCCCGATTCGAGAGACACGGCATCCAACTTAAGCATACTAATGGGTTTGCTCAAGGGTCTATATACGGATTTAGATCAACATTCTATCCCGTATTCGTAAATATTATTGATAATGCCATCTATTGGCTAAAGCAGTCTGATAACAAAGAGAAGATTATCAGACTCCATGCAGATGAATCAGGAGTATACATTTCAAATAATGGACCTTGTGTTCAACCTCAGGACAAGGAACGAATTTTCGAACTTAGATTTTCAAGAAAACCATCTGGAAGAGGGCTGGGATTAAGTGTAAGTAGAGAAGTCCTTGAAGCTGAAGATTATCACCTTTTTCTTGATAGTCCAAGAAAAGATTCCACAGTAACTTTTAAAATTTCAAAAGATTGCCATGAATAATAGTTTCCTTATAGCTTCAAAAGAAATTGCTGATAGATTCCTCCAAAATGTCATATTTATAGATGATATGGCAGATAAGAGCGAAAACGATTCACCACAAGCCTTTAATCCAATGGAGGTCACTAAATGTTTTGCCTCTAAAGGGAAGCTATGTACTATAATTGCGCCTAAAAATTCAGATGAGTTCTTAAATTACACGCAACTGCTGATGAAAGCAGATGTAATTGTACTTGATTGGACGCTAATTTTCCAACAGCAAACGAGTAAAGACTTAGATCTAGAAGCTGATGCCCCTGACGAGGAAATTCATGGCTCAGATACTCTTAAAGTGATTAGGGCATTATGTACTGATTGTCAAAAATATAAATTAATCATTGTATATACTGGTGACGTTAACTTAGATGAAATCAATAATTCTATATTTCAGACTATCAGTGACATCGAAGGAGCATCTAAGGGAGAGTGTGAAATCCATCTTCGAAATACAGCTATTTTCGTTAGGGCAAAAGATGACATGACGCACGGACGTTTTAAGCATCTCCCCAGGTTTAAGCCCTATGTTCTATCATACGATATGCTTCCTGAATTTGTTTTAGAAAAATTCACTCAGGAGGTATATGGTTTAATCCCCAACTTTGTCCTTGATACACTTGCAACAATGAGGGAGAATACATCTCTAATCCTGTCAAAGTTATCCAGAAATCTTGATTCAGCTTATATGGGGCATCGAATTATGCAAGAGAATCAAAGCGACGCAAAGTTGATGCTAACTAGGGTATTTGGTGATGCTTTGATTGATCTTGCCAACACGAAGAATAGAGATTACCAAGATTTAGTTCATGCATGGATTGAAGAATGTGTCAAAGAACCAATATTAGAAAATGATAAAACATTGTCAAAAGACATACTTCTAAAACTAGTAGATCCAACCACGACAATAGAGGAAAGAAAAACATTAGTTGGGAACGCCGGCTTTAGTGGGAAGAGTCTGGAAAAGTATGCGACACGATTATATACTGTGCCAGAAAGTGACCATGAAAATGCCAATATTGAATTCGCAAAACTTACGCATCACAAAAACTATTTTAAACCATCATCAATACCTCCAGTTCTATCATTAGGCACTATCGTTATGTCGCTGAATTCAAAAAAATATTATGTTTGTGTACAGCAGCGCTGCGACTCTGTAAGAATAAAAGAAGGGACACGCAATTTCATTTTCTTGCCATTGATAGAGAAAGGCGGAGCACATTCCGTACTGACAGATGATGGCAAGATTCTTTCTGTTGATTACACTTCATACAATATAAAAGTCTTTCCTTTTAAGGCTACCAATGGATGCATCTGTGCGCAAATTAACGAGAATAAGGACTATGTCTTTATCGCCAACAATAATGATGCCGATGACACGGATAATGTAGAGGTATTTCGATGGATTGTGGATTTAAAAGATTTACATGCGCAAAGAATTATTAATACTTATTGTGCACAGGTATATCGGGTTGGGTTGGATGAATCGGAATGGCTCAGAACAAGAAAATAAAAGTGACTGATATTAAGACACCCGAACAGCGTAGCCGGAATATGGCGGCTATCAAATGGAAAGATACGAAGCCGGAGATGATAGTGCGGAAGGATATTTTCTCACGAGGCCTGCGGTTCCGTGTACAAGTCAGAAAATTGCCGGGCAATCCGGATATTGTTCTGCCGAAGTATAAGACCGTCATTTTCGTTGACAGTTGTTTTCGGCATGGTCATGAGGGATGCAAGTATTTCCGGTTGCCAAAGCCCAATGTCGAGTTCTTGAAGGAGAAGATTGAGCGCGACATTGCCAGAGATGCCCGCTGCGAGACTGAATCGGAAGCTATCGGCTGGCACGTCATCCGAGTATGGGGATGCGAAATCAAGGCTGTTTCTGGAAGAGATAATTATCTCGCGAGTCTCGATGAACACATTGTCAACCCAATTCAACCTTACTCTCTATTCCGATATGAGCGAATCTGCCTTAGTCGCCGAGCCTGAATCCGAGCTTACTTATGGCGATGATAAAGATTATTAACTGTGATATACAGCAATTTTGCCCATGCAGGATATTAACTTTGTCACGATGGCAAAAGTCTCGAAAAGTTTTCGTAACTTTGCTATAAGCTGTGCGCTTGCGCTGACGAAGACCCTCATAAAAAACATTTCTTATACAATAAATTACGGAACTTTCTTGTAGCTGCATAAAGGTCCGGTCACCTGTCAGCCCTACTCGAAATTTCTTCGACATTTAAGCAATGCGTTATATACTCCAAAAAGGTTTTAAATCTATAAATGGCCAAATTGAAATTTTGGATTCAGACTCTCTATGCTATCTTGTAAAAAATAACAGCAAAGGAGCAAGCGGTATAAGGACAATATCTAAGGCACTGCTTGAGGAGTATGTCGATTATTTTGAAAAACACCCTCATAATACTTCACAACAAGCGAGAGACGATTTAGCAGGCAAGACTTCCATTGATAAATTTGAGTACGGTTACACATCTACTCTTACTACAATGGCAAGAATGGTTATTGGAGACCAATTAAGCTCATCCGATAAAACGCTCAGCATACCGCAGTCTAAAGTAACAAATATATTTAACCAGCCCTTTCAACTGATATATTACGGAGCGCCAGGTACAGGTAAATCTCATAGAATCAAACAGGTTTGCCAAAAGTATGAGCATTATCGCATAACCTTTCACCCTGACACGGACTATGCCTCTTTCGTCGGGTCATATAAGCCTATCACTCATTCCGAGCAGGTTTATACCAATATGGGCGATAAGGCAATACCGCTCAAAGACAGCGTAACAGGAGAACCTGTTACTACAACTAAGATAACATACCAATACGTTTATCAGGCTTTCCTTAACGCCTATATTGCCGCGTGGAAAGAACAGCAGAACGAAAATCCAAGTCCTGTTTTTCTTGTTATTGAAGAAATCAACCGAGGAAACTGTGCTCAAATTTTTGGAGACATTTTCCAATTACTTGACCGCAACGAAAATGGATTTTCAGACTATCCTATCATTGCTGACAATGACCTTAAAAAGGAACTCGCAAAAGAATTTGAAACTCTTGATGTTTTCAATGCAGAAAGCATCAACGGAATATACGACGATGATATCATAGCCAAAATCAAAAGCGGTTCACACCTGCTTCTTCCGAACAATCTTTATATTTGGGCTACTATGAACACGAGCGACCAGTCGCTTTTCCCCATTGATTCCGCATTCAAACGTCGCTGGGATTGGAAATATGTAAAGATTGCAGATAGCGGCAAAAACTATCGCATTTCTGTTAATAAGAACGAATACGATTGGTGGGAATTTGTAGAAGCTATCAATTCTCACATTGGAATAGATACAGACCAAGAAGATAAAAAACTCGGGTATTTCTTCGCTAAAGCCACAAAGAACGACGAGGGAAAATACATCATCTCAGCCGACACCTTCCTTTCCAAAGTTATCTTTTTTATTTATAACGATGTCTACAAAGATTTCGGTTTTGACGACGACATCTTCAAAGACGAAGACGGTGAAATATTAACATTTGCCAACTACTTCAATCAATATGGCGATACCGTCTATGAAAAGGTGGAACGCTTTATCCGAAATTTAGGCTTAAAGCCCATTAGCTTGTCGACTAATGTAGACGTTGAGGCTACGGAGATTGACGAAATTTTCGACGACTCGACAAGCAGTGAAAATCGTGAAATAGTTGTCGATAGCGTAGCTTCTTCGCGCAATAACTCATTCACGGCAATAACACAGGCGGCATTAAAGCAAGCTGCAGCTAATGGAAATTCGCTTACGATTGATGACCTTACTTTGATTGCTCAATCTTCTTTCCTTACACCCTCCGGCAAGCAAATGAAGAAAAAATATTTCCTAAAGGAAATCGATAAGGATGAATATCTTACCTCGTCAAATGACCAAACAGCAAAAGATCGTTACAAGTTTCAGATTCCTCTCACGGACACCAATGGAGAGACCTTCTATGCTTGGGCTGATTGGGGCGTAAAAGCTGAACCCTCATTAGCTCGATATGCAGATTCTCTAAATGTAAAAGTTGAAGGGTTCAATAGAAAATGAAACTTCTGATTGAGGAACACGACTATCCTGTTGAATCCGTCAAAAAGTTGTTTCCCAACATCGACGAGCTCGACCCGGTCGACGGAATTGTTAGAGTCAACTATGTTGGCTATTATTACAATGCCGTCGAGGGGGAAAGCGTGTTTATCCTACCAAAAGTTGTACTCGATAAAGACAACGGCATGGTTTTCGGAAACCATCGTCCCGAAGACATAATCGACCTCGAAGCTGATGGCTCGCCACTCTCCAAAGGAGAGCGCGAGTTTATCTACGGACTTGCCGTCTGGGTTTACCGCGCAATTGCTGTTTATCGTCAAGACTGCAAAATCTCCGGGCGCGACCATACAATCATTCGGCATCAGAATATCGTCAGACAAGGACACGGACGTAAACGCACCGCTAATACATATCTCGATATTTTACTTTCTCTCATAGATTTTGCCAAGCAAAATCGGGATTGGTTTATGTTCGTTATAAAGAATATTCATAGCGGATTCAACAAAATCAACTGGACACGCACCATTGCCAAAAGCCAAATGGTAATTCAAGACGATGCGCCTATTTACCTTGACCCGATTAACAAAAAGCGTATGGTTAATTTTGATGAAGAATTGCTCGTAATATTCTTCTCCATACTCAATTATATTCATACTGAATATGGCTTTCCTGTCGAAACCAATATCAATTACGACTTGATTAACGGCAAGAAATTCGAGCAATATCTGAATAAGGGTTTAGGAATCCGCCGACTTCGCCAAATCAAATATAAATATTTCTCTGACAAGGCTCTTGAACTTTGGGATTTATGTTTCGCGTTCTTCGAACAATCTAAACAAATCCGTATTGCATCACAGATGAATGAATTCTTGCTTGCTAAGGACTTCAACATAGTTTTTGAAGCAATGATTGACGAGCTTATAGGAGACCATACCTTCCCCGACCGTCTCAATAAGAAGCAAGATGACGGCAAAGAGGTTGACCACCTTTTCCTCTGGGATTCTCTTACTCGCGCACGTCGCGAAGACGAGATCATAAAAGGTGATCATATGACATATTATATTGGCGACTCTAAATATTATAAACAGAAAAACCGGGTTGGCACTGAGTCTGTCGCCAAACAGTTTACCTATGCTCGCAACGTCATCCAATGGAATCTAAATCTTTTCTTTGGTGAGAATGCTGATGAGGAACGTCTGGAAACTGACTTTTGTCTTCGTGATAATATTACTGAAGGTTATAACATCATCCCTAACTTCTTTATCTCCGGCACTATTCCTGAAGATTTAAGTTATCGTGATAACATTGACATTACAGGCAAGTCAGCTAAAACATTTGCTTCGCGTCAATACATAAATCGCCTCTTTGACCGAGATACGTTGCTCGTTACTCACTACGATGTCAACTTCCTATTTGTCTTGTCACTATATGCACGGGATAACGCCTTGCAAAAGAAGCAATGGAGAAATAAAGTCCGCAATATCTTCCGTGACAAGATACGTGAGGAATTAAGTCGCCGATATACTTTCAGCGCAATGCGGGCATTGCCTGGTATAAATTCAGATGAATGGCTCAAGGAACATTTTGCAGATATACTTGGCAAGGTCTTTGCTCCTTATTCGGAAGACAAAGGCATTATTACCCTTGCTTTGTCGAAGCCGGAGATTGCAGAAAACGCCCACGACCGCGCTCTTATTGAGGAGGAAAACGCACGTGTCATAGCTCTCGTCGATTCCGCTTTTCACCGTAAACAGCTGACAAACCTCGGCACTGACCCACGTCCGCTGCTACCGCCTCCGACAGCTACGGCTATCGCTTTACCATCTCATAAGAAACAAGGTGTGTTCATGGTAATGATGGAGAATTACAGTGCAAAATCTCTGAAGTTTTACGAGTCAGGCAAACTTGCTGTACCCATACATTACACTGCCAACGGCATGGAACTTATCAATAACGCCGCTTCTATCGGCTCGGTACTGTTCCATACACGCAAGTCCGGTGGCCAGCATCTTTTCCGCCTAACGGAAAATGTAAGGTTTGTGCCAAAGACGCTCATTCCACACGAATATTATCTCTCCGTTCAGAATCCCTCACCCCGCGATACCGGGGAAGATACTGTGTTCCTCTACGCTCTCCTTGACATTGACATGAAAGATGAATTGGATTCTTCTATGCTGAACTGTCAGAATAAACCCTTTACATCACAAAAGGAACGCTATGATGCGCAATATTCCACGCTAACCGAACTCGCTAATTTGAGCAAGAGCTTAATAACAGTGAAATAATGGTATACGAAGACAGATATAAGGAGTTTGAGCAGCATCTTGCTTCCGGGAAACCGGGAGTGGAGGAACGTGCGCGTGACTGTTCGATGGCTATTGGTTTGCAGGATGTTGACCGGTTGAAGCCGTCGGAGTTTCTGCTTGCACAGGCTAAGGCGACTATCGAGGCGTACCATTGACCGAGTAGACAAGGTCATATTGACTAGAGAAGGTGTCAAGAATAATGCGACTTGGGTAATAAATTTCCAAAAACAAAATAATTTGAGATGAAAGCATTGACATATACTGCATCGGGACGGTTTGAGCTGATTGAGAAACCGAAGCCGGAAGTTTTGGACTTGAAGGATGCCGTGGTTAGGGTTACTCTTGCGAGTATCTGCTCGTCGGACCTTCATATTTTGCATGGGGCTGTGCCTCAGGCAGAGGTCGGCATCACTGTGGGGCATGAGTTGGTGGGCGTCGTTGAGGCTATCGGTTCGGAAGGCTCCAAGGTCAAGCCGGGTGATAGGGTCGCCGTGAATGTCGAGACATTCTGCGGCGAGTGCTTTTACTGCAAACGGGGATACGTGAACAACTGCACCTCCGGTGGTTGGATGTTGGGGTGCCGCATCGACGGCGGTCAGGCGGAGTATGTCCGTGTACCGTATGCCGACAATGGACTGACTCCGATTCCCGAGAATGTCAGCGACGAGCAGGCACTGTTTGTCGGCGACATTCTCGCCACCGGCTATTGGGCTGCAAAGATTTCTGAAATTTCAGATGAAGATATTGTGGTGATTATTGGTGCCGGACCGACCGGGCTGTGCACCCTCGAATGTGTGCAACTGTATAACCCTTATCATATTGTCGTATGCGAGGCTGATGAAAGTCGCCGAGAATTTGTACGCCAGCATTATCCTAATGTTGATGTAGTAGAACCAGCAAAATGTCGTGAAGCGCTTGACTCATTGACAGAGGGTCGTGGTGCCGACCGCGTGATAGAGGTTGCCGGAGGCGAAGATACTTTTGAACTCGCATGGCGTTGCGCCCGTCCAAATGCCATCGTCACGATTGTCGCCCTCTACGAGAAGGAACAGATACTGCCTCTGCCGTGGATGTATGGCAAGAACCTGACATTCAAGACCGGTGGCGTAGATGCCTGCGACTGCGAAAAGATCATGCAACTGATTTCCGACGGCAAGATTGATACCACCCATCTGATAACCCACCGCTACCCTCTCAGCCGCATTCAGGAAGCCTACACCCTCTTCGCCAACCGCACCGACAACGTCATCAAAACCGCCATCTATCCCGATTGACAATATGATAACAGACAAAGAATACCCAGCCACCCACTCCATGTCTACAGCATGGTACATGGTAGATGCCGACGGCAATGTCGGTCTAATGGAGTTTGAAGATAACGGTCCCGTGCCGGAGTTTAATCACGTCCCGCTTGATTTAAGTTTATCAGATCTGGTTTTTGGACAGGGATTTTCTAATAATGGAACTTGTAAAGGCATCCATCTAAACGTGTCACAGATTCTTGAACTACTTGGACAACCCCAAAACCCTAAAGACGTTGAACAATGGTATGACGTCTGTCTGGCTATTGCAGAAGAATGTACCCCGGAATTCCTTGCACTTTGTAAAAACAAAGATATCACCAACAATGGATGTGTGTCACACGAAATGAACCTATTCTCTGTCGAAGTGTGCCGCTGTATAAGTTCTAAAAACAACAATATCATCGAAGGCTCCACTCTTGACAAAATGATTAAGGCAAATATGATAAAAGCAATCTATCAGATGCCTGAGTTAAACGTAGATTCTGAATACAACGAAGATACAAAATCTGTCGAGTTTACCAACGACTTCTACAACTCGCCATACTATATTTATTGTCAGTCATATTGGACATCGGATCCTCAACACCGCATGAATATTCCCTCAAATCCGGTAAAAATAACACAGATAGATGAAAAATATCACAAACGCTTGCTCCATGTTCCTGTAAGATTCAATAATGCGGAAGATATGCAGATTGCTCAATGGTTTGTGTGCGATACCGAGGGACCTAAATTATTAATTGATAATGCCGGATATTCTCTATTACCAATAGATAGTAATACTAAAAAGTATTGTCTTACCCGACCTTTCCTTTTTGATTTCTATAGATATTGTCCGGATAGCGAACATTATAGCTGTAAAAAATGTGACCATGGGTGTGCAGACACCACCAGGATTATCAACTCACTTACACCGACAATACTTTATGTTATTGCTCCAACAAGAAAAGATGATGCTCTATATCGACTTGGCTTGCCTAAAGAAATCAAAGATAAAATTGCGGCCTTCAGTTATATTCCCAAATTCCCATATAGGGACAACGGATATTGGATGGATATCGACTTGGCGAATAAACAGTTGACTGTCGAAGCTCTTACTGCTCTGCTATCTTCTTCTCGCAATTGGTTTGAATGGGTCGTGGAAACTATAAAGCCACAAATAATAATTATTGATAATGAAGCATTACCGGTGTTCTCATCTGTATTTCCTATCAATAACAATGAAATACTGATAGACAATATAACTTATCCGATTTTTGAAGCATCTTCTATAAAAGAGAATCTCAGCCACATCTTTGCGCTTGCCCAATTACCTTATCGCGGTAAGATTTTCAAAATGGCGTACACTGAGCAAGAAGTTGACGCTTTGAAACGACAAGACAAGGTCGCTGAACTAGAATGGTAACCCGCCTATCTTCAAACACTCGAACTATGATTGAAATGCTATCCATAGATTTAAGCAATTATTGTAGCAAAGGTTGCTCATTCTGTTATAACCACAGCAATCCCGCTGGCAATACAGCATGGAACGTAGAAGAAGCTATCGATTTTCTGAGAGACTGTGTTGCCAATGGAGTCAAAGCTGTGTCCCTCGGAGGTGGAGAGCCATTTGAATATGACGGCATATTTCAAATCATCGAGGCGCTTTATCCACTTTGTTATCTCTCAGTCACCTCCAATGGCTTGCCATTGGAAAATGAAGCGGTATGGCAAAAACTGACCGTTTCAAAACCTGATAAAATTCACCTTACTATTCATCATCCCGAAGACAAAGATGAAGTTGAGCGTGTACTACATCGTCTGGGCTGTCTTAGAGACATAGGTATCAAACCAGGCATCAATTTGCTTGTTTCTTGCGACAAAATCACCAATGCGCACAATGCTTACAGTAAGGCGATTCACTATATCACACCAGAACAGATAATATTAATACCTCAACGATTCTCCAAAACGCCAACGCCTCGTCAACTCTCCGAAGTCAGCGGGCAAAGACCTTTTCAAAGTCCATCATGCCTGCTCAAATGCCAGCCGCCGACAAATTTCGTTTCCGTTTCATGGGATAAAAAAGTCAACTTTTGTAGTTTTGCCAGAGGCAAAGAGCCATTGCAGAGCCTCGACTATTCAGGATTATGCACTGCCTTGTCTAAAGTTAAATTTAAACCATGTGTATAAAATGAGTAAGTATCATTGAGTATTGATGGCGAAATTGAAATTACATTAAAGTTCATAGGTGTTCACAGCATTAATATCAATCTGCCGGATATAAGTAATGAATAACGAGGAGTCTGCAAATCACATAGTAAGTCATTTTTCACAAATCCACCAAATAAATTTTCACGAGGGAATAAAAGTCTAATATATCACACCAAAACATTCAGAACATGAATGATGAGGGGGGAAATACACTCAATAGTCCAATATATCAGACTTCTATCAAGGCGGAATCGTTGAAGTTGGCGTTTTCACCGCAAAATATATAGCCGAGGGGATTGCTGACGAGGTGAGTGTTACCAATCATCAAGTCTGTGCTGTGATGAGAATGACCGTAAATCCATACTGCGATTCGACTGTCGGCTATGTAATTGCCGAGTTCTGTGGCGTAGGCAGCATTCAGTCCGTCACCTGCGTGTCTTTGTTCGAGTGCTGAGAACGTGGGAAGATGATGGGTCACAACGACAATCTTCTCCGCATCGCTCTTGTTGACCGCCCGCTGGATGAAAGCGAAGTTCTTTTCAAACTCATCGTTTATGTTTTGTGGAATCAAGCGACGTTTGTTGTAAAGAATCTGCGAATAGTCGTTCATACCATTCTGGATTGCGAACTAATCAACAACGGGTATTCTTGACCACAGCGTTGAAAGAATGAAATCGACATTGTCGATGCGTACTACCTTATTGTGATATTATCCAACATTCGGAAGGAACATCTTTTGCCAGCTATCGCCCAGGGTTGCTATATCACCGTTGTTATAAAACTCATGGTTGCCTGCTATTATCAGAACCTGACGATAGTTTTCGGACGCCCACTTCCAGAACCTAAGATGCGGAATGATTGAATCCACAAGATACCCCACATCACCGGCTATGACAAGCACATCGCCGACCGGTTCAAGTGGCAGCGACCTCATGAAGCGCATATTCTCATGAAACTCCATGTGCAGATCAGAACAATATTGAATCTTCATGGGCTGTGTTCTCTTATAAAAGTTTCGAGACCTTACTTTGTAAAGTCGAATATGGATGACAGGACAATTACCGTATCATCATCCGAATGACCGCCTAACAAACGCATATCTATATTATCAGGCGTGTCGGTCAAATCGGTTGCAAGGTTGCCGTAGTCGCACGGAACGATGTGGTCAAGCGCGGCGTAAGTCGGTATCCCTTTTCTCGTCGTCGCAGGGAGCCAAACCTCTGTGTCCGGCTCAAATTGCTGTAGTTGAATTATAAGTTCTCTCGCTGTCATTATCGTCGCAGAGTTATTTGAGTGTTACAGCTCAGGTTGTCAGTTGACTTAAATCCACGTCAGGAATTATTGATATTGGAAGTTTATCTTTTATCAAGAAGCCCATATATAGCGGTATAGTCAGCACATCGCCCTCTCTACCCACATTATACTGACCTAACTTGATGCCATTATTGACGTGATATATATTCTTGTTCTTCAAAACGGTAGACATGCTTTTAGCTTTACCTGTCTTTGCCTTGACCTCCACAAGTACACACTCCCCCTTAAATCTTACCAAGAAGTCTATTTCAAGGCCACTGTCCTTATGAAAATAGTAAAGCTTTTGTCCTGACTTACAAAGAAAATCTGCCATAAGGCTCTCGAAGATCGCTCCCTTATATCCAAGAAGATTGCCTCTCAATATATCGGCCTGTGTACCATAATCAAGCATACCCATCAGAAGACCGATATCTGTAGTATAGACCTTGAAACAATCAGGGATTGAATTTCCAGACAATGGAAGTTCTGTGATGGTGGTATTGTAGCACCGTTCCGCAATACCTGCATCGTCCAGCCATTGAAGACTACCTAAATACTGGGAGCCTCTTCCGCCTTTCTTGACTACCGAGTATTGGAATTTCTTATTCTCCTTTGCCAACTGTCTTGGTATCGACTCGAAACATTCCCGGATGTGAGGTTTATCTGAATCATCAGCGTATTTGACCATATCCTCTTCATACTCAGCAATGAGAGTGCGCTGCTTCTCATATATTAGCTCAACATTCTTCGTCTCAAGGAAACAATTCACAACTTCGGGCAGGCCTCCGACAATAATATATCTATAAAGCAGTTCCATCATTGCTTTATGAACACCTTCCGGAACGGCCGTCTCTTTTTCAAAACAAGAGCGTATTGTATCAATCACATTCGTTCCGATTCCGTTCGCCCACAAAAATTCCTCAAAGTCCAGCGGATACATCTCCACTAATGTTTCATATCCTACCGGAACAGAATCTTCACCTTCTCTTTTGTCTTTGCGCTGACCATACCCCTTCACTCCCAGGAGAGAACCGGTGGCGATAACATCAAAACGTCCGTCCATCTTAAATGACTTCAAGGCCGTTCTTGCCTCTTTACACTCTTGGATCTCATCAAGGATAATACATGTTTTACCGCCAACGAAACGACTGTCGGGTATCAATGCCGAGAGGTTGAGTATAATGGTCTCGACATCCAGATTGCCGGCAAAAGCAGATTTCTTGTCTGGTTCGAGGATAAAATTCATATAGACAACATTCTCGTAATTGTCCTTTGCGAACTTCTTGACGATATATGTTTTTCCACACTGCCGTACACCTTTTATTACCAAAGGCTTCTTGTTGTCTGACCGTTTCCAATCAGATAAATATGTCTCAATCTTTCTTTTAAGCATGACATTCTATTTGTCGACTGCAAAGTTACACTTTTTAGAACGAATAAACAAGCATCTATTGCACTTTTTTAAACGAATAAACAAGAGATGACCGCATTTTTCCTAACGAATAAATGACAGCCAACGACATTTTTCCAAGCGAATATACGATGGTCACTTGCAAATATTGGTAAAAACAGCTAACTTTGCGGATACAAAAACACAGACCCGGGAGGGTCGAAGAAAGCGATTTTCAGAAGGTAAAAACGGAGCATTTTCGGGTTTTTGTACCCGAAGGATTGCAACCCGTTGAGCGGCAACGTGTTCTACGCACTGCATCGGAAATAGCCGGCAAAACGGGATATGGGTAATTATCTCGGTTAGTCTATGGTCTTGATGAATTTTGCGGGTACGCCACCTACTATCGTGCGGGGTGCAACATCTTTTGTAACTACAGCCCCTGCTGCGACAATGGCTCCATCACCGATTGTCACACCGGGAGTAATTGTTACATTCGCGCCAATCCACACATTCTTGCCAATGTGTATAGGCTTGAATGTCATCGAGCCACGTCTTTCCGGCGAAGGGTCATGGTTTATTGTCGCCATCACACAGTTGTGACCGATAAGGGAGCCATTGCCGATAAATATTCCTCCCTGGTCCTGAAATTTACAGCCCATGTTTATAAATACATTTCTGCCTATGTGCAGATTCTTTCCATAATCTGAATATATGGGAGGGAACAGCCCCACAGAGCTGTCTATCTGCGTTCCGGTCAGTTCTGACAATAACTTCCGCAATTCCTCCGGAGTATGGTAACGGTTATTGATTTCCATAGTCAAGCGTATCACCTCCTGCGATGCCGAGTGCATGAATTGATGCTCCCGCGAACCATCAATTACTGTGCCATGGAGTGCTACATAGTCATTATATTCTTGTGCTGTCATTTTAATTATTGGATAAGAATTCGTTTCTGAATACGCTCGGACTTTTGCCGGTGATGCGTTTGAACAGCCGTGTGAAATGCTGTGGATACTGGAATCCAAGGTCGTATGCAATTAGGCTGATGTCATTGTCAGTGGCAGCAAGCCTACGTTTTGCTTCGGCAATAAGCTTTAGGGTGATAATTTCCTGTGGAGTGCTGCCGGTTTCCCGTTTTATGAGGTCGCCGAAATAACCGGGTGTAAGATTTGCCCTTTCCGCGAAATATGACACTTTCGGTACTTCATCCAATCTCCTTCCACTGGAATATATGTCGGTCAGCTCCTTTTCAAAAGCAGCCACAACCGATGAATTTACATTATGGCGTGTGAGAAACTGCCGGTCATAGAAGCGACTGAGATATTCCAACAGCACCTGAATATTAGCTGAGATCAAATCGGAGGAATGGCTGTCTATCGGATACTCTATTTCATCTCTGATTTTCCCCAGACAATCAATAAAAATATTTTTCTCTTTTTCTGACAGATGTAGAGCTTCTCTTTGGGAATACCTGAAATAACCGAAATTGGCTATTTTATCCGCGAGCGGAGTTCCGCATATCAGGTCAGGATGAAACATAAGACCCACAACATCAGGAGCAAGAGGCTCGTCGGAACTGTCAACATCTATTATCTGTCCGGGACTGAAGCATACGACCGTTCCTTCCTGATAGTCGTAATACTCACGTCCATACTTCAATGAACAGTTTACGCCATTTTTCAGAAACAGTGCGTACACGCCATAGTTCATCCTCAGCCGGTCAAAACGCCTTGTCGCTTTTTTCAGGTCAATGACCGTAACAAGAGGATGGCAGGTTGTGAGACCATATAATTTGTTATACGCGTCTATCGAGTTCAGATCGAGAGTATCCATTGTTTCCATGTCGCAAATTTAATCATTAAAATCCATGTTTTCATCATTATCCCTATGGATGGTAGGCTTCACCACAATAGTGGTAAGTGTACCTGACGGATACAGTCTAATTTTGCACCTGTAATATAATCCACTATGAACAAAATACTGATAATATTTTTGACAATTATGTGCAGCTCTTTATCCCTATTGGCGCAGAACTCTGTTTATATCACGGTCGGAGGTAGAAGCGAAACAATCACATTGGTCAACAACGACGCCACCAGAAATTTGGAGGAAACACTGGCGAAGGGTCCGCTGACAATATCTATGGATGATTACGGTGGTTTCGAGAAAGTAGGCCCTCTGCCGATGTCATTACCCATATCCGACAGTCGCATCACCACCGGTCCCGGCGATGTAATTCTCTATCAAGGGAGAAATCTAGTCATCTTTTATGGCTCAAACACGTGGAGCTATACGCGACTTGGTAAAATCAATTCATTGACTGCAAATGAAATCAGAGCATTTCTTGGGAATGGTGAAATTGAGATAACACTGTCATTATCCCCAATGTCAAGAATCGAGGAAATTTCTGAAGACAGTAACCAGCCTAATAACATCTATGACCTTAGAGGCAACCTGATAAAGGGTCAACCGCAAATGCCTGGTCTGTATATAGTCAACGGAAGAAAAACAATTCTAAAATAAATACAAGCTGAATACGCGTTACATTAGAATAGCATGCGATATAAAAACGATATCGGCCTACGTTCACACGCAAGCCGATATCAGAACATTTGTTTTTAGTCTATACAATCTTATATTTACTTTAATTCTCTTGCTCTAATTCTATTTCTTTGTAATGCGGATTGCGGCTCCCCCGCCGGCAGCAAGACGCTGCTTCAGCTTGGTCTTTGAATCGACCTTCACGGTACGTATGCGGTAAGCCTGCGGATTATCCTTCCAGTGGGCGTCAGGCGCATCCTCATAGATTGTCGCCACATATTTCTCCCCCTTCGGCAGAAAGCTCATGTCAATGAGTGCCGTCCTCGGATTTTCATCAGTGATTGCACCCACATACCAGTCGTCGGAGTTCTTGTCAAGACGCGCCACGGTGATATACCGGTTAGGCTCCGCCTCCAGATAACGCGAGTCAGCCCAATCGACCGGGACATCCTTTATAAACTGGAATGCATCGGGGAAACGCTCGTAATTTTCCGGCAGGTCACACGCCATCTGCATCGGCGACGGCATCGTCAGATACAGCGCGAGTTGACGCGCAAGTGTTGTACCTGCCTGCGAATCCTTACCCTCGCCGTAATAACTCAGACGTGTCTCAAACAGGCCGGGCGTGTAATCCATCGGACCGCCTTTCAGGCGCGTGAATGGTAGTATACAGGTATGCGATGGCGGATTGCCTCCGAACGATTCAAATTCACCGCCACGTGCCGACTCCTGTGCAAGCCAGTTAGGATAAGTGCGGCAAAGTCCCGTGGGACGCGGTGCCTCATGGCTGTCGACCATAATCTGATAGTCGGCGGCGCGCTCTATCACGTGACGCGCGTGGTCAACCATCCACTGTGACGTGTGATGTTCCGACCGCGGTATAATCGCTCCTACGTAACCGGTCTTAACCGCATCGTAATTGTTATCTTTCATAAACTTGAAAGCGCGGTCAAGCTGCAACTCGTAGTCGGCGGCATTGGCAGCAGTCTCATGGTGCATGATCAGCTTCACGCCTTTTTCCTTAGCATAGTCGCGTAACGCAGGCAGATCAAAATCAGGATAAGGCTTGTCAAACAGGAACTGGCGGTTTTTACGATAGCTCGCCCAGTCTTCCCATCCTTCATTCCATCCCTCCACAAGCACACCGTCTATGCCATGTTTGGCTGCGAAGTCAATGTAACGCTTCACATTCTCCGTGTTGGCGGGATGTCTTCCGTTAGACTTCAATTTCGAATAATCGGTCACGCCCGGTTTTGCGAGATAGTCATCGGAATACGCCCATGTCTTGACATTGCCTGTAAACATCTCCCACCATACCCCGATGAATTTCATCGGTTTTATCCATGACGTATCCTCAATCTTACACGGCTCGTTAAGGTTGAGTATCAGTTGGGAGGAAAGTATGTCACGGGCGTCATCGCTTACAATCAGCGTACGCCAGGGCGTACTGAACGGCAACTGCAGATATGCACTCACCCCGAGACGGTCGGGCACGAGATGCGCTTTCATTCCGTGGGTATCGGGGTTCACGTCGAGCAGCATGGCGGGATAGCCGGCAAGAGCAGCTTCGTGGGCGCTTACATATACCGAATCAACCGTCTTTATAAGAAGCGGAGTCTGAATGACCGTACCACCTGCACGCTGAGCCTCCGAATGTTTTTTATAATTATTCAGTGCCTCGGGCAAAGCGGAAAACGTGGTTTCCGACCACAGATACTCGTCGGTGTCATAGTCGCCGGGGATACAGAATAAAGTGTGGTCGTCAGTATAATTAAACTCGGTAAGTTCCTCTTTAAGGGTAAGATAGTTGTTCTTTTTCTGCGCAGGGAGTTCGTAGCGGAATCCAACACCGTCATCAAACACGCGGAAACGCACCGTCATCACCCGTTCCGGATTGTCGGCACGGAGATTCACTGCAAGCTCACGGAAATGGTCGCGTACATTGGCATACTCACCCCACACCGGCTGCCATGAACGGTTTACAGTGACGGTATCTATACCGGTCACTGTAAACCCGTCGGTAAAAGCGGTCTCGTCGGCTTTCAGCCCGAGGCGGCTCGGCGCTATAAGCGTCTTACCCTTGTAATCAAGGGAATAGTAAGGTGTACCTTCCGCATTCACATCGACGTAGAGTCGCAGATTTCCATCGGGAGAGGTTATACCCGCGGCTGCCATCTCCATGACACCCGCGAGCAAAAACAGTTGTATCAGAAGTTTTTTCATCTGAAATGGTGAAAAAGGGTTAGTTCATCAAAATGGTGTAACTGTAAGGTTCAAGACTGATTTCCACAGGCACTGTCACCTGCTTGCCGTCAATCAGTCCGGTCATTGTGCTTCCGGCAAGTGAGATAGGACTTTTGACGCTCTTCTCGCTTCCGGTGGTGTTGACCGCCACGAGAAGATTATGCCCCGGAATCGCGCGGGTGAAACATACCACCGACGAGTTGGAAAAGTCACGCAACTCACCGCGGCGCACCTCGGCTGAAGCCTTGAACGCGACATTGATTGCCTTGTATTCATCGGAAAGTGAAGTCGAGAAGTCGAGCGTCATGTAATTGAAGAACGAAAGTTTGCCCGACAGCCCCTCGACATCCATCGATGAATAAATCATCGGTGTGCCGTTAAGCATAGACGCAAGCACGTAAGCCGCAGGCACACCATCAGGAGCGCCGAACATCGTTGCGACATTATTCTCAGCCGCTACATCGTGGTTAAACACATAGCGGAGTATCGATTTTCCATCAGGCACCTTGGCAAGAGCCTCCATGGCTTCTTTGACAACATCGGCAGGTTTACCACCGTTGAATGCAGCCGAAATAGTTGTCGAGCTGTTCCAGTCATATATCATGTCGAATCCGTCGGCATAATAATCAGGATTTGCCGTCTCGGCAAGCATAATCATATCACTATTTTTGGCTCGCAACGCAGTGATTACATCGCTCCAGAAATCATGAGGCACACCGTCGGCGTAGTCGCAGCGATAACCGTCTATGCCAAGCTGCTCAACCCAGAAGAGCATCGCATCTTTCATAGCGGCGCGCATATCGGCATTGGCGAAATTTAGCTGCGCCACATCCGACCATCCCGAAGGCGAGACGATATTGCCTGCGGCATCCTTTACATACCAGTCGGGATGCTCGGTAATCCAGCTGCAATCCCATGCCGTATGGTTAGCCACCCAGTCCAGAATGACCTTCATACCGCTTGAATGGGCGGTATTGACCAGTTCCTTCAGGTCGGTCATTGTGCCGTAGCGGGGATTCACCGCCTTGAAGTCGCGGATACAGTAGGGCGACCCTATGCCGTTAAGTTCGCCCGGTTCATAGACCGGCATAACCCATAGTATGTCACACTCCATACCCGCTATACGCGACACCTGGCGCGTAAGCCCTTTCAAGCACTCGTTATCGCCGAAGAAACGTGGATTTGCCTGATAAATCACATTGGTTGACACCTCATTGCCGATCACAGGTTCAGCCGGGTTGGCAGGCATGTCAATCTCGTAAGAAGTGCAGCCGGCGGCGGCAAACGCCGCCACCGTTGCAATAAATGATGCTATCTTATTCATCAACTTTCTTATTTAAGTTCAGCACCGGCGGGATTAGCCACAATCGTGTAATCCTTATCAAGGGTGATGGTCATGGCGTCGTACTGGGTATCGTTATTGTTATTGAATATCAGGTTCTCGGTCTCGCCGTCACCTTCAACAGTCAACACCTTGTAGGTCACGCCGTCTATTGTCTCTGTCACATCAGGACGAGTGCCCGGCCAACCGCCGAATATTTCCTTGTCACCCCAGGCATACACGTAGAAGTCGCTCCAACCGGTCTTGTCTTCGATATAAATCTTATATTGATTTGATGAGGGTTCGACAGCTGCCGCGCCGTCGGGATTTGCAACTATGTAGTAATCCTTGTCCAGAGTGATGGTCATGGCGTCATACTGGGTGCCGTTGTTGTCGTTGAATATCAGGTTCTCGGTCTCGCCGTTGCCTTCGACAGTAAACACGAGGTAGGTCACGCCACCGATTTCCTTTGTCTCAGTCGACGACATTCCCGGCCAGCCGCCGAATATCTCCTTATCGCCGTAGGCATAGATGTAGAAATCGCTCCATCCGGTAAGATTCTGCACATAAATCTTGTATTCCTCGCCCGGCTGAGGCTCGGGTTCCGGTTCCGGATCTACAGTCCCAGGGGTGTAGGTCTCCGGATCTATTTCAACAGCACGGTTGGATGACAGCTCGACATAGACATCGCGGTCAAGATTGAATACTACCACGTCGTCAACCTGCTTACCGTTGCCGTTATTGAGTATAACGTGTTCTTCAAGCCCTGCATTGCAGTTTGCCGCGCCAAGGTCGAAGTAAGTGTATGTCACGCCCTTGATTACCTGTGTGCCGGTAGGAGCCATGCCCGGCCATGCACCGTTAAGGTCATTGACAGTACCCCACATGTAGAGATACAACTCATCCCATCCGGAATTATTAACCACAAACACCGTGTAGCCGTCGTGAGTGACAACCGACGACGGGTCAAACTCGTTGACGCTCTCGGGAGTGAGTTCAAGATAGAAATCCTGATTCAGCGTCACGTTATAATCGGGAAGCTGACTGCCGTTGTTGTTATTATTGAAAATGAGGTTAAGATTCTTTCCCTCGTTAGCCGCACCGGTATCGAAATACTTGTAATTCACACCGTCAATCTCCACCTTTCCGGTAGGAGTTATTCCCGGCCATGCGCCGAATGCCTCGGCATCACCGTAAGCATACATTGCAAGTTCCTCATAACCGGAATTATCGACAACATAGATTACATAACCGTCATGTACGATTTCGTCAGGATTCTGGGGTTTGTTGAAATAGTCAGCCCAACGATATACGAGCACATTGATGCGGTTGCCAAGACCGGGAGCCTCTGTGTGCACCACGGGTTTGTTGTCAAGTGACCTTTCCTCACCCTGCTCAACGGAGTAGAATGTATATCCGTCGGCGAGAGTCTTACCCTTAACGAAATCATCGGGATTCAGATATACGCCCCATTTCACATCGGTATCCGATGCTTTTTCAAGTTGCCAGCGCGGATCGCCCACGGCATCCATTCCGCCGTTGAACTCGCCTATGATATAAATTTTATCGGTGGCAAGCGTACCCTGCGGCACAATTACTTCAAGCAGCTCGTAGCCCGGTCTCAGTTCAAAGCGCGGAAGCTCGCTGTCAAATATTATCTCATCCTTCGAGCATCCTGCAAGCATAGGCAGGAGCATGAGAAAAAGAACAGTGAATATATTGAGTTTCTTCATGATGTCTGATATTAATAGTTAGGATTCTGGACAAGACCCGGATTTACCATGAGTGCCACCTGCGGCAGGGGATACCATTCATAGCGGCGGTCACGTTTTGCAGGCATGTCCCTGTCTGACTCGGTGGCACGACCGAAGAACCACCACTGACCTTGCGTGAACTTGTCAAAACGGCGCAGGTCGGTGCGGCGGCGACGACCCTCGTCAAGGAACTCAAGTCCCCACTCACTGAGCATCCAGTCGGCATCAAATGAGGTGAAACCGGGACCGGGGTTCTCAATCTCTGCGGCATCAGAGGCAGAATAATAACGCTGACGCACATCATTGACAAGCTGTTTTGCGCCATTAGCGTCACCGGCACGGAGCTTGCACTCTGCAAGGGCATAGTAAACCTCGGCGAGACGGAACTCAACCTGGTCGGCATCACGCCAGTCCATACCGGTCGACGACGGGTACACCGGATAACGGAGCACTCGGAAACCGGAGTTGGTCTGCCCCCAACGCGGGCTCATAACCGGCTCTAGATTGCGGCCGAGATTAAGGAATGTGCCTACCTGGTCCACATATATGAGCGGTTTATCCTGAAGGTCGGCATCAGCAAGCACCGGTTCGCCTGTCTGGTAATTAATCTGTGCGCCCATGGCGAAAATACCGTTCCAGTTGCCTGCGGCATCACACTTGAAGGGCTGCTTGCGGATATCCTTGTCGTTCATGCGGTCAAACGGAGCACCGAGCTTGTCGCCGTAATCGAAAAGGAAGCTCTTCGCACCTTCACTGCCGGCATTGGGGACAAGTGTACCGGTGTTGTCCTTTGAAGGCACCATACATACACAGTTCCAACCACCCTGGTCACATGAGAAATCAAACATCTCATCGTAGTTGTAAGGCAGGTATGGGGTGTTGCGGTTATTGTTGGTCATGCGACCAGCCTCCATTGAGAAAGCAAATACCACTTCCTGACAGTTGGCATTGTTGAAGCCGTATATCTCGCGGTAATCCGACGCGAGATTGTATGTACCGTAATCACCGTCGATAATCTCCTGGCAGAGGTCGGCACACTCCTTGAAGCGGTCAACACCAGTGAAAAGCTGAGAATTGAGCAGCATACGCATCTTAAGCATACGGTTCATACCCTGATTCATGCGGTTGCGTGTCGCGCTGGAACCATCCTCTGCGACAAGATCCTTATAGCATCCGTCAAGCTCGTCGGTGATAAACTTCCATATCACCTCGCAGCCTTTATTGAAGTCGGGGTCGGCAGAGCCGGGTATCTCATTACCTGTCGAGATATTAAGCGGAAGCGCGCCGCCCCACAGCTCGAAGTTGTTGTAATATGCCCATGCGCGCATGGTACGTACCTCCGCGATGTAAGACTTCAATCCCTCTTCTGTCATGCCAATCGCTCCTGCATTGAGATTTTCAAGGTCTCCGATAAGTGTATTGCAGAGACCGATTGTCTCCCATGCATGTTCCCATGCCTGACGGATGATAACTGATTCGGAATTCCATGTCTGGGTGGAAAGAACAAACTTGGCTGCCTCGTCATAACCCCAGGCACCGCCATTCCATGTACGCCATGTCACCTGGTCGGCGGGAAACTCGTTAAGATACCAGAAATATTCGAGGAAACCGCTTGTCGCACTTGCATAGATTGATGCCACGGCACCTTTGACGCTATTCTCATCCTGATAGTAGGTAGACGCGTCGATTCGATCAAATGTTACTTCATCGAGGTCGGTACATGACCACGCCCCGACTGCGATTGCGGTCGCGCTGAGCAGACCGGTTATATGATTCATTACTTTCATTGTATCAAGATGTTGAGATTAACGGAATCGGATGGTTACACCTAAAGTGAGCTGCGTTGCCGACGGATAAGCCGAAGTGACATCAATGCCGGGAGTTATGCCGGTGGAAGTTACAGCCGAAGGATCGGTGCCGGAATAGCCTGTGATAGTGAACAGGTTACGCGCGGCGAGATACACACGGAGGGTATCGAGCAAACGGCGGTTTTTCAACGGCACGGTATAACCGAGCGTCACGTTCTCAAGTTTGAAATAATCACCGCGCTCAAGGAAGTATGACGAAATCACACCACCGCCCGACCACACATCGCGGTCTTCAAGATAGGTGCTTCGGAGCACATTGTCGCTACCACTTCCTTTCAGACCCATGCCATATTTGCGCATGTTGAAAATCTTGAAGTCAAACGCACCGTTAAACATAAGGCTGAGGTCAAAGTTTTTCCACTTCACTGTGTTGGTCCAGGTAAGGAAATGCTTGGGCGCACCGTCACCGATGTAACGCTTGTCTTTCGGGTCGGCTGCTGCGGCAGGTACCTTCTCGCCGTCGGCGGTATATACAAGCATGTTGTGGCTTTCATCAACGCCGGCATATTCATATCCGTAGAACTGACCTATCTTACCACCCTCCTCCACACGGAAGAAATACTCGCTTGTACCGACACCGGGCTTAAGATAGAGGTCAAGGTAAGATGCCTGATAGATGGAGTTGGAGAGTTTTGTAAGTTTGGTGGTTCCATAAGAATAGTTGATACCGGTGGTCCAGGTGACGGGCTTGTTTACAATCGCATCGCCGGTAATGGCAAGTTCGATACCGGTGTTTTTGGTCGTACCCACGTTAACGAGTATTTCAGGATATACGTAGGGAGGCTGCGGAGCAGTGTAATTGTACAGAAGGTCTTGTGAACGACGGTCGAAATACTCGATAGAACCGTAGATGCGGTTAAAGAACATGAAGTCGATACCGTAGTTGGCACTCGAAAGTTTCTCCCATCCGAGTTCAGGATTGGCATTGTTTGACGGACGATAACCGGTCACCCATGACCCGTCGATGAAATAAGTGCCGTTGGGCGAATATGTGGCAAGCGACTTGTAGGCATCGAAATCGCTACGTCCGGTCACACCATAAGATATACGGGGCTTGAGGCTCTGAACGGTCTGGACATAATCGGCGAGGAAGGGAGCCTTTGCCATTTCCCATGCGACTGATGCTGCCGGGAACGAACCCCACTTCTTATCAGCGCCAAACTTAGTAGAACCCTCGTGACGGATAGATGCCGACGCGATAATCATACCTTTCCATGAATAGTTGACGCGGCCGAAGAAACCGATAAGTGTAGACTGGCTCTTGCCTCCATACATCTGCGCCTTACCGTCGGCAAGCCATGAACCGGAACCGATACCGTTCCAAAGCGGCTTGTCAAACGTAAAGTTGTTGTTCTGCATGAACATCTGTTCCCAGTTGGAACGCTCGTAAGAGTATCCACCCACGACCTTCACATCGTGGTCACCGCTCATGAAGCCGTAGTTGACAAGCCACTCGACACGGTTGGTCCACCATTTCTGGTAGTGCTGTGAAGCACGACCCGCATAGCCGCCCCAATATGACTCGCCGGAAGTGGTCGGGGTGTAATAGTCGCTCTTGAGGTCGTTATAATTATATGAATATGAGAGAGTGGTGCTGACATTGTGTTTGTCATTGTTCCATATACTGTATTTCAGGTCAGCGGAACCGAGGATATATGTACGGTTGCCTTCCGAAGTGTTGACCTCGAGCTGCTGCACAGGATTCTTGATATCGGTAGGCGAGGTCGGCTGATAGTAAGAGCCGTCTTCGTTATAAACCGGTATGGTAGGGTTCATGCCGAGAGCAGTGTCAAACATGCCGTCGTCGCCCCATGTTTCCTTCACCTTGCGGGCGTTGAGCGACGCGGTGAAGCGAAGATGATTGTCAAGAGTGTTGACAGAAACTGCCGCACGACCGCCAAACTCCTCACGACCGCTCACGATGTCAAGACCGTTTGCCTTTTTCCAGTTGACCGAAGCGGTGTAATATCCGCCGTTGGCGAGCGAACCGTCGATTGACAGGTATTGGTTGGTGTCGTATGATGTCTTGCGGGTGATAAGGTCATACCAGTCGGTGCTTGCACCGTAATCATTACCGCGACGTGCGAGACGCCATTCATAGGGAGAAAGCACCTCAGGCTTATCCTTGGCAAAGGCAAGCGCACCGTATGAGTCGTATGTGATTACCGGCAGTCCCGCCTCGCCGGTGCCTTTCTTTGTAGTGATGAGAATCACACCGTTGGCACCGCGTGTTCCATAGATTGCTGCCGACGCGGCATCCTTAAGCACTGACATCGACTCGATATCCTGGGGAGCAAGAGTGCGGATATCACCGCCTGCCACACCGTCGATAACGATAAGCGGTCCATTGCCGGCGGTGAGCGAAGTAGCACCACGCACCTGAAGGTCGGCACCGGCATTCGGGTTAGCCGAGGCGGTGCTTGACACATTAAGACCGGCAACCTTACCGGTGAGCATTTCCATAGGACTGTTCATCGCGCCTTTCTGGAAATCATCGCGGTTTACCTGAACGATTGAACTTGACAGCTCCTTTCTGCTCAACGAGCCGTAGCCTACCACCACGACCTCATCAAGAATCTCGCTGTCTTCCTGCATTGTCACATCAATTTTTGTGCGACCGTTAATCGGTTGCTCAACCGACTGGAAGCCGACATAGCTGAACACAAGAGTTCCGTCGGCAGGGACACCGCTAAGGGAGTAATTGCCATCAAAGTCGGTAGCCATACCGTGCTTCTGATCGCCTTTTACCGAGACGCTGACACCTATAAGTACCTCCCCTGTCGGGTCGGTCACAGTGCCGGAAACATTTACTGACTGCGCCGATGCAAACGGAGCAGTCACGAGAGCCAACACCCACAACATCGTGAGGGCGACGGATCGTAAATTCCATGGGTTTCTGTTCATTATTAGTATTGATTTAATTGTTATGATGACTATTGAATGTCATTTGCTTTACTGGTTATCGCAAAGTTCGACATCCTTTTAAATATTGTCAAGACAATCAAATTAAAATCAAAACCAATCAAGGCATGAACTAACTATAAATCAACCACATCCGCATATTTGTCGGCACAAAATTTCAATATGTTTTTTCACAATTTAAAAGGGAATTTAACCCAAATTTCGCACCTCATTTTCAAATTCATCGGGATTTATAGCGCGTCGGCGCATCTTTGACCGATAAGTATATACCGTCGAAATTGAGCAACGCAGAAATTCCGCGATTTTCGCACTGTCATCTATCCCTATACGTATCAAAGCGAAAAGGCGAAGCTCGGTATTGAGAAGCTCGCCCGACTTCAACACCACCTGCTCGCCGGGATTAAGCAGTGCATTGAACTTGTCAACAAATGCCGGATAGATATTCAGGATAGCCTCGTCAAACTTGACATAGAAATTTTTAAGCAGATGGTCGGCTATCTCTGTCGACTCAAGTTTTTTCAGGAGAGCGTTACGGTTACCACCCTGCGCTGTCAACACACGCAACGACTGCTGATAATGTTGAAGAGTGGAGATTGCCGACGAGCAATACTCCATGAACAGACCTGCATACTGCTCCTTGGTGCGATTGAAATCGCGCAATTCGTAATTTTTCACTTCAAGTTCCTCATTTGCCACCTGCAGACGCGCCGATACGACGCTAAGACGGTCATTCTTGTCGGCAAGCTCCGAATTTTTCGCCCTCAGCTCTTCAGAGAGCGCGCTCAGCTCGTCATTTTTGCCTTTCAACTCGCGATTGGTCTCTTTGAGCTGCTCCGAAAGATGGCTTAGTTCAAGATTGGCATTCCCTACCTCGGCATTTGCACGATGAAGGCTCCTGATCTGCTTTAGTATCAGCAATATCGTGATTACCAACACCACCGAAAGCACACTACTTACCCCTACCATGTAGCGTAACCGGCAGTTAAGCTGATTTTGCAACGAAGAGTAAGCATCGTCGATTACCGGCAATATTTTGCTGGACTGGGCATTGCGCATCATGGCTGAATAAAAATTGGCATCGGCAATACTCTTTTTCAGATAACGGTTGGCACGCTCCACATCACCGTCTTCAAACATGACCGTCGCCACCTCGCGAAACGACATATTCTCTTTGACCGCACCTCTTACATCGGAAATAGCACTTAGCACAAGGTAATGTTTGTATTCATCAGGCATTCCGGCAAGTTTGTAGATATAAGCGAGCGTAGATGCCAATATGGAATATTCCCTTGACCCCAAGGTATATTCATCAAGATGCTTGGACAATTCAGCAATAGCCGAATCCGTATCACCGGCACGAGCGCGTTCAGCCATGACATATACCAGATGATTGAACGATCCCGGCTTGATTACCGACATAAGCGAGTCGGCATATAATGCCCGCAGGTGTTCATGGCCGAGTGCCGTCTCATGTTCGTTGGCATACTCGCTAAGATATTGGTATGTGGCACAATAAGTCGAGTAGTACGGTTCGAGCAACTGCGAGTCAAGTGAATCGCGCGGTATCTGCTGCATGATGTAGAGCGCATCGGAAAAGAGACCGGCATGAGCGAGCACGTCGGCACGTTTTATAGTAAGGCGTGTGAACTCTCCGGGAATCGAGCGCACAGCCGGCCGCCGGAGATTGCAACTGATATAATAAAGAGCCGAGTCAGCGTTATAAGCGTCAAACTCCGCAATAAGACGATTTACAATCTCTGTTTTCTGCTTCTGGTCGCGTGCGACGGCGTAGCTTTTCCTGAGTTGGTTTATGCGGTTTTCTTTTGCGATTTCATAATCCTTGCTGCGATCGATTTCAGAGTCAAGCTCGTCATACAACGCCTTTAGACCGGATTGCGTATCAGGGTTTCGTTCACTGCACGATGCAAGCAGCAATGTGATAAAAGCTATTATGTATATTTTCATGAAACAGATTTAAATACAGTCGACTTTAGCAAGATTTTTTAAGGTGAACGTATCCGGCATCATGGAAATGATACCGGATACATGCACAATCGTGTGTGTAAATTTATAACTATTCCTGATTATTACCAAAATTCTTACTCAATAAAATATTACCGCACCGTCATTCCTTGACTAACACGGCGGCATCAAGTGAAGCCAACACAAATTCCGCAGACGGTGACAGATCGACACGTTCGCCGGTAAGCGCGTCACGGAATCTGCCTTCCGGAAGTCCCGCCGGGATAGTAAAGCGGCTTTCATCATCGCTGAAATTCAGCATTACAACCACATTGTCATCACCGAGAGTGCGCTTGTAGGCATATACACAGTCATCGGCGGTTGTGACAAGATTGGTCAGTTTACCGTTTTGTACACCTGTACGCAATGCGGGCTGCGTGTGCTTCAAGTGAGCCAGTGTCGTAATTAGACTTGTCATGGCGGTGTCGGGCTGTGTGGTCCAGTCGATAGGTGTCTTTTCGGCAAGCGACACTCTCCCGCCCGACTTATACTGAATCTCCTGTCCGTTATAAATAAGCGGCATACCATAGACAGTGAATTGAAGCACAGTAAGCGGACGCAGGTATTTGTGATATACAATATCACCACTGCCTCCCTGATCTTGGAGAACATCGTGATTGACAAGATACACCATGCGTGAACGTCCCGCGTATGGATTGGCAATTGTATCGTCGGGAGCCTTTGACTCGCCGGTAGTGATACCTTCATTGGCAAGCAGTTCGCAAGCCTCACGCAAAGACACAAGATTTTTCACCGAGTCATTGGCAAATCCCTTCAGCACCTTTTCCTGAAAATCCCAGCAATAGTTATAGTCGAAGTACCCGTTCTTTACCAGCGATGGGCGGGAAGAGTCTTCGGCAAGCCAGGTTATACGTTCCCCGTTTTTCAACACGCGTTCCGAAGCCTTTTTCCAGAGGAGGGGCGATGGACCGGAAGCATAATCGCAACGGTAACCGTCAATATCGAAATTGTCTACCCAATACTGCATGGACTTCACCATCTCATCCTGCATTGCCTCACAGTCACGGTCAAGTTCATACACATCTTTCCACGCGCCACCGAAAGGATGTACAAAATCACCATCTTTCTTGGTATAAAATTCCGGATGTTCCGTAACCCAGACATTATCCATGGAAGTGTGATTTCCTACCCAGTCAAACCATATTTCCATACCATTGTCATGGATTACCTTTACCAGGTCGCGAAGGTCATCTTCCGTACCGTTGTCGGGATCAATCTTCTTATAATTCTTAATGGCGTAGGGACTTGAATGAGCACCCCACAAGCCGGTGTCGCCAAGTTCGTAAATCGGCATCAGCCACACAACATCCACACCCAGTTTCTTAAGACGCGGAATCTGGCGTTCCACCCCTTTGAGATTACCTTCAGGTGAAAAGTTGCGCACAAATACCTCATAAATCACACGGTTTTCAGGTACACGCACTTCTGTCGCCTCGACTGCCTTTTTACCACACGCAGTCAGAAGCAGCAAAATTGTCAACAGGAGAATGAATGTCTTTGTCAGCTTTATTTTCATTGTAATATGATGAATTTAAATTATATACACCGGAAATACACCGGCACACTGACAAAATTAAGACAAAACCGCTCCAAGTTTAGAGCGTTCATATTAAAATCAAAACACCACAGCCCACAACTATCATGATATCAACAACATAAATATATCAATTTCAAACTATGATAAAGCTACGACAAAGTTAAAAAGAATCATTACAAATCAATCCTATAAAGGACATGGGTACATAACGGGGAACCGGAAATGAGTTTAGGATGCTCAAACTCACCAACCTTCAACATGCCTATTTTCTGCATCACTCGCTCCGAAGGCAAGTTTATCTTGGCGGTAAATGAATATAGACGGTGCAATCCCAATGTCCCCGCATTCTTTAAGACTTCTTTTGCAGCTTCAGTAGCATATCCGTGATTGTGATAATCGGCATCTAAACGCCACCCAATCTCGACACCCGGGGTAAATTCAGCATCGAAACCAATTTCATGAAGCCCGACATAACCAATAAATTGACCGGTGGATTTAAGCTCGACCGCATACAGTCCCCATCCTTTCCTTTGGAACTCATCATGAATGCGGAGAAAAAAAGATTCTGTCTCGGCATCGCTTAATGTAGCAGGGAAATAACGCATCACCCGCTCATCTTTGTTCATGGCGACAAACCGAGGCAAATCCTCCTGCCTCCATCCGCGCAAAATCAATCGTTCCGTCTCAAAATAAATCATATCGCAAAGTCATTAAATTTTCAAATATACGTGTTTATTGGTTAACTTCCAAAATGACGAGTTGTCAGATGTCAGAGATACAGAGGGACAGGAGGTCAAAAGAGACAAGAAGAGATTTCCCGACAGGGATAATCAGTGTGTAGCCGTGGCGTTGAGCGCAGCGAAACCCACGGGCTATAAAGTGATTATCCCTACTATGATAACCCTTTAACCTCATAACTTCCCGAATAACCCCGTAAGCGTCAAGGCGCAGGGTTGACAGTCACGATGGAGGAGGAGGCGTTGCCGTCGCGGTGGAGACGGATTTGTACCGGGATGCGTTCACGCAGCTCCTCGACATGACTGATTATGCCTACATGGCGCCCCGACACGGCGTGAAGCGAACGCAGGGTGTCGACCGCTTTGCGGAGCGGTTCGCCGCTGAGTGTCCCGAAACCCTCATCGATGAAAAGCGTGTCAACGGCAAGACGACTGCCGATGTCGCTCAACGCAAGAGCAAGCGACAATGATACAAGGAAACTCTCGCCACCGGATATCGTGGTCGTCGAGCGCGATGTGTAACCCTGATAAGCATCTTCTATAGTGATGACAAATGTGCCCGGCACTACTTTAAGCTGATAACGGTCAGAAAGATTGCGCATATAACTGTTTGCCAAATGAATGAGGCTTGCAAGCACATAGCTCTGCGCAATCTCGCGAAACCGCTTGCCTGCGGCATCGCCAAGCAATGACCGGAGGCGTTCCCAGCGGTCAAACTCCTCCTTTTTACGCGCCGCCTCCTCTAACAATCTCCCCTGCTCCACGCGACGCTCCGCATCCTGACGCAACAGCAGGGAAATCTCGCCTGACAAGCGGGACTTCTCATCGATAGCAGCATCAATCTCCTTTATCGAGGCATCAAGTGTCTCCGGGGTGTCACACGGGTCAAGTGCGGGAACTGTTTTTCCATGGTCAGCGACATTACGTATTGCCTCGTCAAGCAAGGTTTTCTTCATCAACACATCATCGGCGATACGCTTTAGCGACACCGACAACTCAGAGATATATCCTGCGGAATATTCCTGTAAACGTGTCAAATCATCCGTTGAGATTCCTGTTGCCGACGCGACAAAGGCATCAACACGACGGCGGTTTTCCATAACCCGCGCCTCAGCGTTGCGCTTCATGTCGACAGCGGTCTTGACTTCGGCAAAAATACCGGAAGCCTTTTCCCTAAGCCCACGGCACTCCCGGGGTGTCACCCCGCCATCACTCCACGAAGACATCAAGCCGGTAACAGCCGCAATCACACCGCCTACATCATTACAAAGCGTGGCAGCCTTTTCAAGTCGCGGTGCAAGATTGCGCCTATGCTCAACAAGAGCATCGAAAGCCTTCGCTTCCCCGGAAAGGCGCGCGGCACAACCTGCAGGATCATCCTCCCATCCGGCTTGCCATTCGCTCTCCCCGACAAGCGTCCGCAAGTCAGCCGTGCTCTTTACAATATCGGATTTCCATCCCTCAACAAGTGCTGCAAAAGTGGCAATAGCACTGTTGGAGTCAGCGACTTTCTTTTCGGCAACAGCCTTTTCGTCAGCCAAATGTTCAAGAGTCTTCCCCTCTTTCTCCACCGCCGAGCGAAGAGCGCGGAGACGCTTTTCCATCTCCTCTCCCTCTGCACTCTTAAGCTCCAGCCGTCCCAGCTCTTCAGCCGCATCTTTTTCCACGGCAGATATCGCCGCGCCTACATCACCTGCGGCGCGGTCAATGCCACATTTACGGCATGCCGCCTCAGCATCGGCAAGTGCGCGGGCGTACGCATCGCCCTGCCCATGCTCGCGACGCTCCTTCCCGTAAGTATCGGTCAACGCCTGCAGTTTCGCGGCATCTACCGCCTTACGGTCGTTCAGCGCGCGATAATCTGCAACAGCCTTTTCCCATTTCTCCCGGGCGACGCGACACACATCGTCAATCTCCGCCTCGCCGGGAATAGCGGCAATCACCTGTTGACGGCACACAGGGCAGATATCACCAACGTCGAGACGTGAACGTATATCTTTCGCCCATCGCCCCACGCTCTCACGCTGACGCTCGTAATCACGCTCGCGCCGCTCCATCTGAGACTTGGCGGAGGCAAGTGGCTCTTCCATATCGTCAATGCTCTTTTGGAGCGCGGCAATCTCCTCGCTCATGGCGGCAAGACGCTTTTCCTGCACCTCAAAACGCGATTTCTCACGCGCCACAACCTCCTCACGGTCGCGCGCCGTGGCACAGGCGGCAATCCTGTCACGTAATTCAGTGATACGTCGGCGTACATTAGCCATATCCATATCTAAGAGAGAGCGGTCAAGCCCGTCGACCTCCCGGCGGCGCGCCTCCAGTAAGGTACATCCCTTCTCATATTCACACGCCGCCTTTTCGAGTCCGAGCAGCATGGCTGCAAGCGTTGCCTTTTCCTTATCGGCAGCCCCGGTGGTCGCACGTATCTTGTCGCTATAGCCAGTAATTGCCGCGACGAGCCCTGTTATAGCCTGAGAGTTGGCATACACAGCCGCTTTCGGCTGATGAGCCGCAATCACGGCATCGGTCTTACGCAGGTCTTCATCGAGAGCATCGCGGTTAATCATCGCATAAGCATGACCGCATCTTATCTCCACAAACTCCGTTGCCAACAAGTCAAGCGACCGTTTCCTATCCGCCACCTCCAAAGCAGCCTCAGCAGCAGCCTTCATCCAGCCACGCGGTTCGACCGTCCGCGTCCAAGTGTCTATCAGCAAGGAGTCGCGCCTGTAATCCTCTCCCTCTTTCACTTCAATAGCCGCCTTATAGGCTTTTTCTGCATCGGCAAGCGACTTGTCGAGAGTGCTCTTCGTCGAGAGCCAGTCGCGGCGGCGTTCCATCTCACCGCGCTTACCCTTCAATGAAGCGATCTCAGTGTCAAGTGACGCGAGCAACGCTTTCTTTTCAACAACAGTTCCGTCGTCAAGCAGATTTATCGCCTCTACCTTACGCAGAGCCTCATCAAGGGCACTCTTGCGCATCATGGTCAACTGATAGATTTTCTCGCCGAGACGACGGTAAATATCCATGCCGGTGATTTTTTCAAGAATAGATGCCTTCTCTTCGTTCTTGCTATTGAGAAACCGTGTGAACTCGCCCTGTGCGAGCATCACCGTGCGGCAGAACTGCTTGAAGTCGAGCCCGACGGCAAGCAATATTTCTGCCTTAATATCCTTATCCTTGGTCAAGATATCGCCCGACGACAGATTCTGCAGCGACCACTGTTTCCCCTGCAGCGCGCCGGATGGGCGTTTACGTGCCCTGGCAACACTCCATGCCGCTTCATAAGCGACACCGTTGCTGCCGGTGAATGTCAGCGTCACCGATGCCTCCCCGGTGTTACGGCGCATAAGCTGCCGCGGGTCACGGAGCGTTATCGGCTTTCCCGCCTCATCCATGTCGCCTTCCATCTGTGTATTGTCAAAGCGTGGAGTAGTGGCATAAAGCGCGAGACATATCGCGTCAAGTATCGTGGACTTTCCCGAACCGGTATCACCCGTGATCAGGAACACCGGTGCATCGGATAGCGGTCGTGCCTCAAAGTCGATTTCGGCATCTTCAATCGATGCTATATTGTGGATGGTAAGTTTTCGCAGTCTCATGATTTTATCGGTTTCGTTCATCCTCCATCACAGCGGCAAGTGCCTCGTTGAACATCGCCTCCATATCATCGTCAAATGCCCTGCCGGTGTCGGCGGCATAGCTTCGCGCTATTTCGATAGGCTGACGTGTCTTGAAGTCGCTTACCGACATCATTTTAGTCGACCCGGCACTCACCTGCGGGCGCACTGCATTTATATGACATACCCGGCACGCCTTCCCTGTGACGACGGAGAGTGCCTGCGCCATGCTGTCGGCAGCCAGGAAATCATCAACCCGCACATTAAGACGGATATATGCTGGAATGTCGTTGGGGAAATCGCGCAGGAGTGCTTTTACACTATCCCAATCGGCAGCATCTGAAGCGGGAAGCGTGACGAGCGGGCGAGGATTGTCAATCGCAATGGTCTTGACGACAGGCATCTCTCCCGCACCATCAATCGTGACGACACTTACGCTATGCTCGTAAGCCTCATCGAAACTCACGGCGAGCGGAGTGCCGGAATATCTGACACGATGCGACCCGCCATGCACCCACTGCGGGCGATGTATATGTCCGAGTGCCAGATAATCGTAGCCGGAGCCGAAATCCTCTATGCCGACATAATCGATACCGCCTACCGTGTAGTCGGTCACACTGTCGTGACCGGTGAAGTCGCAGCCCTTTACCGTAGTGTGGGCACTCATGACCACCGGCAGCCTCTCACTGTTTCGCTCACGCACCCGGTCGAGAAGCCCGCTGAAAAATCCGTCGGGGATAAAACGCTCCGAGGCGTATGGCACTGCAACCACATATCCCTTCCCGGGTATCCCGATAATGTGACTGTCCGGATTTTCACGGTCAAGCGACCCGATTGTGTGCACGTTAAACCGCCTCCACGGGGCACGGAATATCTCGTGGCGCATACCGCTGTCATGATTGCCCGCAGTGACCACTATCGTCATCGCGGGACACGCCTCATGGATGGCAAGCAGCGCGTCGGCAAACATCGTCTGCACCGATGCCGACGGCTGTGAGGTGTGATATACATCGCCGCTCAGCAGAAACAAGTCGGGGTGCTCATCCACGACGATTCGCCTCATTTGCTCCAGCATAGCCGCCTGCTCTTCAGCCCTGTCGTAATTGTAAAGTGTGTGACCGAGATGCCAGTCACTCGTATGAAGTATTTTCATCTGATATCAGCAAAAATTGATAATTTTAAGTTTCGCAAGCTCATTTAAAGGTTAAAAGGTTTAAGGTTTAGGGTGTAAGGTTTAGGGTGCAGACAGACCGGCACTTTAACCTTTAACCGGCTTGCATGGCAAGCCTTAACCTCCTAACCATCAACTTTAGTCTGCGAAAGTTGAATTGATAACAGATACAAATATAATGAATTTGGAAGAGATTGTCGTATCTTTGTGGAGAAAGAGATGATGGCATGGAAATAATCGAGATAACGTCGCTTGACGACAAACGCGTGGAGACATACGCGGCACTCACTGAAGCACAGTTGCGCAACCGCCTAAATCCTGATGCAGGCATATTTATCGCGGAAAGCCCCAAGGTGATTCATGTAGCGCTCGATGCCGGATATGAACCGCTGTCGCTTTTGTGTGAACGGCGCCATATCACCGGTGATGCTGCATCAGTCATAGCGCGCTGCGGCGATATACCGGTCTACACCGGCGAGCGCGAGTTGCTCGCGTCGCTTACAGGCTATAAGCTGACGCGTGGCGTGTTGTGTGCCATGCGCCGCAAAAGTCCCGTGCCGGTCGGTGAGATATGCCGCGATGCACGACGGATTGTTGTGATTGACGGGGTTGTCGACACAACAAATATCGGGGCGATATTCCGCTCGGCGGCGGCTCTCGGTATTGACGGGGTGCTTCTCACCCCGACATCGTGCGACCCGCTCAACAGGCGCGCCGTGAGAGTGTCGATGGGAAGTGTGTTTCTTGTGCCGTGGACCTGGCTTGACAAACCCGTCGAGTCGCTGCACGACCATGGATTCCGCACAGTGGCAATGGCTCTGACCGACCGGTCGGTGCCAATCGATGACCCGAAACTGTCGGCAGAACCACGTCTTGCCATAATCATGGGCACAGAAGGTGACGGACTTCCCCGACAGGTAATCGACACAGCCGACTACACCGCCCGAATCCCCATGAGCCACAATGTCGACTCCCTAAATGTTGCCGCTGCCGCCGCCGTCGCTTTCTGGCAACTGCGGCTGTAGCTAAATCGCGGATTAACAGTCGTGACGCGGGCTTGCTTCCGCAAATCCCTACATCGGCACATAAATATTAGCTTGATAATCAGCTTATCAGTAGGGGCAGGTGGAAGCTCAATGTCACTAACTTTGGTGCCGGAGCCATAAATCCCCCTTTCGGGGATTCATCCTGTTATCCGCGGGTAATGCCGAAGGCATACCCGTGGCGCAAGTGCATCTCCTGTTGACTCAACCCCGGAGTGGGTTGAATAGCCATCTGATTAGCACATACTTATGCA
>ENA-UESU01000344-UESU01000344.1-human-gut-metagenome-genome-assembly--contig:-NODE-344-length-39382-cov-50.326269_pt1 | contig 39382 bp, 20 predicted proteins | sample MGYA00243007_ERZ508008 | MGnify/ENA primary metagenome ERZ508008 (study PRJEB26167, sample SAMN06115399) | human gut metagenome | host: Homo sapiens | place: China:Henan | collected 2016-06-23...
ACGCCGTATTAAAAGACAATCCGATTGCCCGTATTGCAGATATCGGTTATTTTAAGGAAAATCCCAGAATGTTGCAGGCGGACATGAGAATCCGGCAGGATCTGTCGTCACTGACTCCGGGACTTAGCGCTGAAGTAGCTGTTGCCTACGACAATAATGCAGTATTTAAAGAACAGGGTAGCAAAAACTTCCAATACGCAGTCAACACACCGGTGGTCAATGTTGTCACTGGAGAAAAGGAAGCCATGTCCGAAGTGTACGGAGACAACAGCGCATTGACCGTCAGTTGCTGGGGAATGACCGAACAATACATCAATACCAGCCTGGAAGCTCAGGTCAAGTATGACCGTATGTTCGGAAAACATGGAGTAAGTGCCACCGCCCTGTATCGCCAGGAATCGGAGAGAGGACTGGGAGCCAACAATGCGTACAAACGTATGTATATCACAGGCATGGCAGGATATAATTACAATAATACTTACCTGCTGGACGTGGTGTTCAACCAATACGGAACCAGCGTATTGCCCGAAGGAGATAAGTTCCGCAGTTATCCGGCAGTATCAGCTGCCTGGGTATTGTCCAACGAATCATTCATGAAAAAGCTGACGGCTGTCAATCTGCTGAAGGTCCGCGCTTCTTACGGACGTGCTGGCTGGGACCAGATTCCTTACGGACTTACCCAACAATATTATATCTGGGGCGGACAATATTACTTCGGCGAAGCCAACAACGTGGCCAGTGGCAACAAGGAAGATAAATTGGCGATGAATAACCTGACCCTCGAAGTTTCCGACAAATACAATGTAGGAATAGATATGCGTCTCTTCAACAAACTAAGTGTCACAGTAGACGCTTTCCTCGACAAAAGAAGTAATATGCTGATCGGAGCAGGCAATCTGATTTCTTCCGCTATCGGTATCAGCGTACCTCAACAGAATGCCGGTAAAGAAGAAAAGAAGGGACTGGAAGTAAGCATGGAATGGAAAGATTACAGTCGTAAGAATTTCCATTATTATGTAGGAGCTAATCTAACGTATATCAAAACCAAAGTTGTGGAAAATGGGGAGGGATATAAGCCTTGGAGTTACCTATCGGGCAAGGGACTGCCTATCGGACAGATATTCGGTCTGGAAGCAATCGGTTATTTCCGCGATGAAGCGGATATTGAGAATAGTCCGAAGCAGCAATTTTCCGAGGTACGTCCGGGAGACATTAAGTACAAAGACATGAACAACGACGGTATCATCGACGATAACGACAAGCACGCTATCGGATATTCAAACAGTATCCCCGAAATCTATTGTGGCATCCGCCTCGGATTTGAGTACAAAGGATTCGGAGTAGACGCCTTGTTCCAGGGAGCAACGCGGTTCAGCAAGCTACTGAATACAAACAGCGTATACTGGCCGTTACGCAACAACACTAATATTTCCAAGTGGTATCTGCACGACAAGATACGCTGGACAGAAGAGACAAGGGATATAGCCAATGTACCCCGCCTGTCGACGCTGAACAATGCCAATAACTTCCAAAACAGCACACAGTGGCTGGTAAATGGGGAGTACCTGAAACTGCGTAATCTGAACGTATATTACGACCTGCCGAAGAACTGGATATCTAAAATCAAACTGGAACAATGCCGTATCTTCGCCAGTGCGAACAATGTTTTCTCTCTCGACCATGTCAAATACATGAACTGCGAGGATTTCAGCATCAACTATCCCGATATGTTCTCAGTTTACTTCGGAGCCAGTATTAAATTCTAATATCGAAAGCATTATGAAACTAACAAAATATATCACAACAGTCTGTATAGCAGCCTTATTCTCCGGATGCGACTATCTGGATTTCGATGAGACCACCGGAATGACAAAAGAAGAAATGTATTCCTATTTCGGCAACGTAACAAGCCTGTCGACTTTTGTTTACTCCCAGTTACCGCAAGATTTCGGCGCAATAGGCGACGCCTTACGGGACGCCGCAACAGACAACGCCATATACACCTGGAATCAAAGCAGTGTGTATAATATATACAACGGAACATGGAGTCCGCTCAAAACTGTAGATGATGTGTGGAGTAATTACTACACCGCTATTCGTGAGGCCAATTCATTCCTGGAGAACTACTCGCTCGAAGTGCTCGAACGCTTCAAGTGGAATGTGGATTACGAAATTGATGTGGAAAAAGCAAAGATGCGCGTACACGAGGTACGCGCCCTCCGCGCTTTTTTTTATCTGGAACTGGCTAAACGCTATGGCGATATCCCGTTGCTGACACGCACTTATCAGATAGATGAAATTAACTCCGTCGAAAAGACTCCGTTTGACAAGGTGATTGAATTCATTGTCGACGAATGTGACAAAGCAGCACCGGAACTGCCTGTCAGCTACAAAGATTTCTATAATGAAACCGGACGTGCTACACGAGGAATGGCCATGTCCGTCAAAGCACGTGCCCTGCTTTATGCCGCCAGCAAACTTCACAATCCTTCTCACGCCACAGACAAGTGGGAGAAAGCTGCCAAGGCTGCTTATGATATCATTCAAACAGGGTGGTACACCCTGCCCAACATTGATGTCGACCCTTTGTATGATGTCAATGGAGGAAACGTAATCCTCAACTCGTCCCAACTGATTTTTGAACGCCGCAACAATGATGACAACGCCTTCGAATCAAGAAATCTTCCCATCGGTTTCGAAAACGGGAACAGCGGTAACACTCCGACACAAAACCTGGTCGATGCATACGAAATGGCGGACGGTACTCCGTTCAGCTGGGAAAACACCAAACACGCATCCAAACCATATTCCGGACGCGACCCGCGTTTCTACAAAGCAATCCTTTATAACGAGGCATCTTTCATGGGTACCAAAATCGAAACATTCGAAGGCGGACGGAATGCATCTCCCATTACAGGAGCTACACTGACCGGATACTACCTGCGCAAATACATGAACGAAACGGTTTCCCTGTCGCCGACGAATCCGATCAAGAAGCCTCATCACTTCGTCTTGTTCAGATATGCGGAAACATTGCTGAATTACGCAGAAGCCATGAATGAACTAGGCGGACCGGATTATACGGCAGACGAGCTTCCGATATCGGCACGCACAGCTTTGAATAAGGTCCGTAGCGCGGCCAATATGCCTGATATCACAGACAACGGAGACGACTTTACAGCCCGTCTGCGTAACGAACGCCGCGTAGAACTCGCCTTCGAAGACCACCGTTTCTGGGACATCCGCCGCTGGATGATCGGAGACGTGGTGAAAAATATCTATGGAGTAAAAATCACAAAAAAAGGTTCCAAGTATAGTTATACTCCTACAAAGATACAGACACGTGTATGGAATGAAAAGATGAATCTTTATCCTATCGCTCAATCAGAGATTTACAAGAATGGCAACTTAACACAAAACGACGGTTGGGAGTAATGGTTACTCCCGCTGTCTTCCCCCTTTATATTTTAATGTTTAAAAGGAAAAAGCTATGAAACAAGTAATAAGCATTTTGTTGTTATGGGTTGGCGTATTGTCCTGCCAGTCCGAAGACATAAATATCTATACGTTGCATGCCAAAGATGAATCAAAGGCTGCGGACGGCTGGAAACTGATCTGGTCGGAAGAATTCAACCAGGAAGGTCCGCAATTTGATGCAGACAAGTGGATTTTTGAACCGAAAGGTAACTCCCCATGGAACAAATATCTGACGGGAAGTACAGAGCAGGCTTATGTGCAAAACGGAAAACTCATTCTGTGTGCAGAAAAGAAAGACGGCCAATACATGACCGGAGGTATAAGTACACGTGGAAAGGCAGGTTTCAAATATGGCAAATTGGAAGTATGCGCCAAATTCAACAGTTTTCAAGGCGGTTGGCCGGCTATCTGGTTGCTACCGGTACAACGTCAGTATCCCAATCCTCCGGGCGCCAATGAATACGGAGGAGAAATCGACATCATGGAGCAGGTCAGTCTTGAGAAAGTTGCCTGGCATACAGTGCACAGCCACTATACACTGGACTTAGGCTTAGACAAGAATCCACCACGTGCAGGAGGAGGAAGTTATAAGGAGAACGAATTCAATCTTTATACACTTGAATGGACTCCGGAAGAACTGACATTCCTCATCAACGGTGAAGAGACATTCAGCTACCCGAATCTGCATCTGGAGAACGAAGCGGAAATGAAACAATGGCCGTTTGATGTTCCTTACTATCTGATTCTGAACTATGCCCTTGGCGGTGAAGGTACATGGCCGGGCGAGATTGACGACTCCGGACTACCGGGACAAATGGAAATCGAATATATCCGTTATTACCAACAGGAAGAAGAGAACAAACCGGGCGACGGAGACGATGAAGAGGAAGAAGACCCGGACAACAACTTGATTGAAAACGGAGATTTTGAAAAGGATTTGGCAGCAGACAAGAAACCGGGTATATGGGCAGCCTGGCAGACACAAGGCAACAACACGCTGAACTACCTGAATATGTGGTTTGCAAAAACCGGAGACGCTTTGGTAGTGGACGGCAGCACAGGAGCAAACGGTAGCAGCAGCTCCTTGAAATACGCTGCCAGTGTAGCAAACAGTTGGGATGTAGACTTGTCTTACCCGATGCAAGGAGTGGAAGCCGGTAAATACAAATTCAGCTTCTACGTGAAAACCAATCAGGATGATACGCCTTTCGTTACTAGTATCACGCTATGCGAAAACGATGAAGATATAGCCAAAGAAGCCAAATACCAAAAGGCAATCGTTCTCCAGAACGGCAAACAAGAGATAAAGACCGGAGTAAACGATATCTGGGGAACCCAAATCAACCGAGCGGGAAAAGAATGGAAACAATATTCCATGATTGTGAATATCCCGGACAATAAACTGGTGAAATTCGTATTTAAGCCATGTGCGGGAAACAATAACAGTTTGAGCGGATATGACTGTAAGAAAGCGGACAATGTAGTTTACTGGTTTGATAAAGTAACTCTCGAGCCGACCGAGGAAGCAGGACCGGGAGAAGGAGAAGAACCGGCCACCGAACTAGTGAAAAACGGAAGTTTCGAGAAAGACTTTACCGCCGACAAACAGCCGGGAATATATGCAGCCTGGCAGACGCAAGGCAACAATACACTGAACTTTCTGGATATGTGGTTTGCCAAACCGGATGTCACCAATCCGGCATTGTCCATAGATACCGGAACAGGAGCCAATGGCAGTAGCCGTTCTTTGAAATATACCGCCGGAAAAGTAGATAATACCTGGGGAGTAGACTTGTCATACCCGTTGCAGGGAGTATCCCCCGGCAAGTACGAATTGAGTTTCTATGCCAAAACCAATCAGATGGAATCACCGTTCATCACCAGTATCACTCTTTGCGAAAACAATGACGACCTTGGCAAAGAAGCCAAATACCAAAAAGCCATTGTACTGCAAAACGGAGCGCAGACTATCGAAACAGGAGAAAATGATATTTGGGGAACAGTAATCAATCAGGCAGGCAAAGAATGGAAAAAGTACTCTGTAACTGTGGATATTCCCGTCAACGTGCTAGTCAAGTTTGTATTCAAGCTATGCGCAGGTGCCAATAACCAACTGACCGGTTATAACGCAACGCCAACAGAAAATGTAGTTTATTGGTTTGATGACGTTTCCCTAAAACTTGCTACGGAATAAACAGAACACATTAATTTACAGAACTCAAACTTTATGTCTTTAGTAAAGTAAGAGTACGTCAAATAGAAGAAGGTTCTGATATCCAAGTACATTTAACGGGAGTCTCTATAACTCAAAATGGCGACAATATCCCTACGGGAGATATTTGTCGCCATCATGAATAAAAAACTTCTACCTATCTTACATTTCTTCTATCAGAGGTTTGTATTTGTCATATAACTCTTTCGAGATAATCACACTATTTCCGACAGGTTGTTCGGGGAAAGTTCCGATACAGTCTTTCCACCAACGTTCTTCGTATTCGGTAACATCCTTCTTGTAGTCCTCGTATTTCGCATCATCAAAATTCTGCCCCGCAAGGACGGCACGATCGACTGCAGCAAAAAACATTTTCCAACGTTCCGCATAGAAAGTGGAAATCAGTCCGGACCAGGAACGGCTGGCATAGTCATTCAGGAGCGAAGCCTTTTCTCCCCATGTAGTCAGCAGGTTACGGGCATTCTGTTCAAAGTAGAGCTTTTCTTTTTCATTTGCTCCCAGTTTGCGGGCGTCACTGATCCATTTTCCCATAAGGAAAGCAGACTGGGTGGATAATACACGATCCATATCGCTCAAAATGCCAAGCATAAGTTGCTCTTTAGCTTTCATGGTTTTAAAGTCGCCTTTCTGATAAGCCTTTTCGTAGTCTTTGAATACAGCCCAGAAGTAGTTTCCAAGAAGTTGGCGGGTGACGTTAACAACATCGAACGAATAGGAAGTACCCTTGCCGTCCGCTTCGAGCATTAATCCGAGAATAGACAAGAGCGTTTTGTTACTGTATCTGAAACGGGGATTCGCATAATAAGTTTTAAACTTGCCGAAAGTGGGGCGTATACTCAACATTGCACATTGTCCGGGGCGGCTCGGATCGGCATAAATACTGTCAATCAGCAGTTTCCAGGCAGTTTTTCCTTTTACATTATCCTTTCCTATACGCCGCACAGCCAGTTCTTCCGTCCAACGCGGGACATCTTTATGAATATCCATATTCCAAGCTTTCTCGAACACATAATTATAAACAAAAGGATTGCAGTCGAAACCTTCGAGAGTAGAACCCAGTCCTTCGAAGTTCTTGCCGCCATTAGCAAATGTATTTTCGAGACGCTTGTTGATATCGTATAGATTGCCTACCAATACCGTATTACCGCCAAAGTTACCAAGATAACACCAGATATAAGGAACTCCAAAATATTTATCGGTCTGTTGCCATACTTCGTGCCGTTCACAGTAATAATCCAGAAGCAGCGATTTCTTGGAAGGGAAGGCAGTGATATAAGCCTTAATCCGCTCATTCGTCCAGTCTTTCTTTTCATTCCAGAACAGCCAGGTCATTTGCAGCCAGACAGCTTTTTTATCTGCTTTCTCCAGACTTTGGTACACCTGTCGGCTGACACGTCTCAAATAAGACGGCTCATAGCTGGGTGCTTCCAACTCATTGAACAAGTCGATGCCGTAGATATGATCGGTGCCGTAAATAGAGTTCTGTTCTTCCAGAAACATTTTCTGAATCTTTGTGAACAACGGGTCCATTGGGTCAAGGAAGCTACAAGCGTATTGATCGGAATAGCCTGCCCACGCTCCCAGTTTGGTTATCTTGGCATCGGGATAAATACGTTTCAATTCTTGCGGCACATGACCGGCAAAAGCAGGAAGAACAGGTTTCATGTTCAGCTCCCGTTCACGGGTTACAATTTTTTTCTGCAACTCCTCCTGTCCGTCGAGCCAGGACATCGGCAGATTTCCCTGCCAATAGTCAATATTCAACATACGGTGCCACGGCAGATGTGCAGGACCTGTGAAATAATTGCGTACTTCGCTCTCCGACAACCCGAGTTTTGTCCACACTTTCAACCAGATAGATTCCTGACCGGTGATTGCCAGCGGAAGATTAATACCATTCAATGCCATCCAGTCAATAAAATGCTCCCAATCCTCCCATTGCCACCACGGCATTGTATAACCAAAAGTACAGTAGTTCAGGAAGAAACGGTCCTTGCAGCGAGCGTCTACCGTAACCTTCTTATCTACTGCCGGAAGTGTTGCCGGCATATCCAGATGGTCGTCCACAAACCAGGACACGTTCGTATTGCAGTAATATTTGAGATAGTAATTGAGTCCGACAGCCATACTGTTTGCATTATTCCCGGCAATCTCAATCTTATCCCCAACGGAAGAAAGTTGAAAATAATCGTTCTTTCCTTCCGGCAGTTTCTTGCCGGTGATTTGGGACGAGTAATCGGGAAGAAGTCTGTTTACTAATGCATTAAACACCGCTACATCATCTGCATAAGAACCCAATGTACAGATACAGGCCAAAATAAAAAGAGATAGTTTCTTCATATATTTCATATTTAAAAGTCATTATATAATTATATAGTAGTATTATCACTGGCGATTGTCAACACGGACAAGGCGAATGGAACAAGCGTCATTGGCATGAGGCCATTCACGTACTCCTGCCTGGTCTACAGCTTTCGCGTCTTTCTCCGATAAATTATATCCTCGTCCGGTATTTCCATAGAAGAAAAAGGCTTGCCTTGAATATCTCCAGACAGAAGTACCGTTGTATATCTGTCCGGCAGCTACTATGCTCAAACCTGTTAAGTTTGAAATCGAATTAATATCAAACTCACCTGCTCCGCCATTATCCCATGTATATCCCGATACAAGCAATGTACCTAACTGATCCTTTCCGATATACTTGAACAGGCGCTGCCAATCGGTTGCATTTCCCATTAAACCGGCAGCATTCGTTCCACCTCCGGTAGAAATACGCCACATACCGTCGACAATGCTGCCTGCCAGCAGGTCTTCCTGCGCAACGACTTTACTCGTGTACAAATATCCATATAAGGCAGCGTCAATGGACGCACGTCCATTGGGATACGTACAACAAGCAACAGACTTATCCAAAGAAGCCAGAGGAACCAACGGAATCTCCGTTCCGTCACTATATTTAGTTGTCCGTAGATTGGAACCCAACCAGACTTCACTACCGATTTTGACTACCGGATAAGAATTACCTTCCATATCGCTGACCAGATACGGTTCGGGAACAGTTTCTTTTACAGCCTCTTCCAGTTCCTTCTTCGTAATGCCATAAGAAGAAAGATAAACCGTGTGTACAGCTTCCGAGGTTCCGGCCACATAGTCAAGCGTATTTTCCGCATAGTCGAACGAAGCTGTTCCTCCATTCTCGATAGCTTCGGAGACATTGCCTTCATCATCCACCAGATAAGCGACAAATCCTCTGGTATAGTCGGCCGCCCCACCTTCGCCGGTATAGACAACGACTGCCCTTGAAGCAATATTGTCATTCTTCAGATATTCCAGACAGATTTCCGCAACCTTCAGGTTACCGTCCATTACTTTGTAAATCTTCGTAGCATCGAAGTCACTGACAGAAGGAATATTGAACTTATAAGTTCCTTCTATCGGATAGATCGGTTCCGGTGCCTTTGCTTCCTGTACCACTTCTATCTTGCAGGTAATCGAGAATACCTTGACGGTGAGAATCGTAGAACGGGCAATCGTCCGGGGATTATCCACCAAAGTGACCGCTATCTTGTTTCCGGAAAGCGCTGCGCTACACCAGCTTTTCGCATCAGCGGGCACAGCAATAGAAATCGTGGAGTTCTCCATATTGGTTACAATCTCCACCTCCCCCGCTGCATCCTTGGCGGGAAGCGTAATACTCTCTTCCGGTGTAGTCAGTACAACCGGAGTGACGCCGGGATCACCGGCAACAGCTACCGAATAATAATCGTCGCACGCATTCATTGCCAAAGCAAGAACAAGCAACATTGCGCCATATATAAATCTTATTCTTTTCATTGTTCCAAACTTATTTATTCAACAGAAGGAATATTCTCTAACGCATCCAGATCAATGTCAGGAGCAGTCCCACCGGAAGGACGGGTGAACATCGTCCCATAGTCCGTATGATCGTCTGTGAATCCGAAACTCTTCAACACAAATCCGCCATTCGCCTGGTCTACCGAACCGGAATAGTCATATCTCAATCCGCTTCTTCCCGTATCGTCGCAAGAGAACTTAGCACCGGTAATCTCTTTCCACTCGCCGGAAGCAAGCCTCATCCATTGATTCTTATACAATACGGAACGGGGATAGATCGAGTTGATCGGGTCAAAGTTTTCGAGGAACGAATAAGCTCCTTTATACCATGTATTCGTTTCCGGGCGCGAGAAAGAAGCAATCAGCTTCCATTCACCGTCAGCATAGAAATAGCCCGTATAGACGGTACTTCCATTTCCGTCAGGTTTCACCCGTACAAGAGCTTTGTACACCGTACCGGCTGTCCAGTTATAATGCAGCCAGCTTTGTCCGCCACTGCCCTCATTACCAAACTCACCGATAGTAACGTTCGCTCCTTTCCGTAACACCTTGACTCTCTTTTCTTCTGGTATATCTTCCGGATCATCGGTAGTATAAGGACTCCACACAGAGAACAAGACTTTATGCTCGCCCGAAGTAGTCTGCTGGATACCCATATATCCTTCGGAGAAACCGTTCATCATATAATATGTACTGTTCAGAGCATTTTCCGGTGTCACCAATACTTCATTATAGAAATATTCGGCATTACCCGTGGGCTGTGTATAGAACCAGTGTACGGAAGAACCTCTGCGGTAGAAGTAGCAGTTCTTGTCTCCCTCGTTCATCTTCTCTTCCGTCACAAAATGATTGGTACCCAAAGCAGCCTGCCCGCCAATCCGGTAACCGGTGATGTCACCGAAAGACTTGCCGCTCTTCGATACTCCTTGCATATCCACCCGGATATATCCCGGCTTCTCTACCGGAATCGTAGCAATGCCGTATATCTTGGAGGTCGGGCCGCTGATTGTAATATTATACACCTTATCCTGCACTTTGAAACGTACAACACTGTTTCCGGTTTCGTTGCTTCCTACAGCCGCCAGATTCAAGTCGCCCGCTTCGCCCACATAGAAGTAAGTGCTGCTGACAATCGTTTCATCCGCCCAGGTAGCTTTAAACTTTCCGGTATAATTGTCGATATAAGTAGAACCTTTCGGATAAGTCACATACGAGTTTCCGGCAAAAGGAACAGAAACCGGCACATCCGCTTCGGTAAATGAAACCGTCGGATGTTCCTGTATTTCGCCATTGACGGACTTTTGAATTACATTAATCGTATCCAGACGAGCCAGCGACGCCTTATTCAGAATATAGATACGTCCCTCCCTGCTTAGTTCGGAAGAGTTTGCCGCCACACTCCAAGAGGCTCCGCCACCAGCCGCCGCCTTCATCCATTCTACGCTGGAGACATATCTCAATTCCACAGCCGGGTCACTCGGTGTAACAGTAAACGAAATATCACCACCCTCACCTTCCACAATCACCTTATCGGAAGGTGAAATTGTCACGGTCACTTGTTTCGCATTGTTTTCATCTGTTTTGTCATCGTCACAAGCTGAAGAAAAAACAGCCAGGAACAAGCATAAAATATAACTGATATTCATTTTCATAAGCATTTTTCTATTACCAATATTTATTTTGAACCAGTTTCTCGTTATTATCCAGATAGTTCTGATAGATAGGCCACAAGTACATCTTCTTCAGGAAAACCCGTTTCTGTATCTCTGTCCGTTTGAAGTACTCCGTATTGGTCTTACCATCGGTGTTCATGCCCGAAATCGGAGTTTCGAAAACTTTCTCCGCCTCTTTCCAGCGACGAATATCCATATAACGCATTCCGCCTTCAAAGGCAAACTCCACTCTGCGTTCGTGATGAATCGCATCGCGCATCGCATCCTGTGACAGTCCGGATTGCAAGGCAGGCAGTCCGGCGCGCTCACGAATCAACTTCATGTATTTCTCGATATCCGCATTCCCCGGATCATACTCGTTCAATGCTTCCGCATAGCTCAGATACATCTCTGCCAGACGCACGATAATACCCGGCTTATACGGATAGGCGACCCCATGCCTGGTAGACGGATTAAGCGCTTTATTAATCTGATAACCCGCTATCGGACTATCATGAGAAGGTTTTCCGTCTTTTCCTTCGTTCAGGAAGTTATGTGTTCTCTTAGTGTCGTCGAACGAACAATATTCACCGTGAAAACGAATGTTCGCATAAAAGCGCGGTTCACGGTTGACGTACATATTATAGGTTCCTGCCGTGGTCACTAATCCGGCTTTTTTCTCCGAACTGCCATACAGGTATTTCGTATCATAATAAGTGTCCGCACCGGAGTAGCCACTTTCCACATAACCGGAACCCGGCGCGTCAATGCTCAACCCGTTCTTCATAAAGAAAGCATCCACTACATTCTGCGTAGCACTGATACATCCTGCCCAACCGGAACCGCGAGGTAGTAAATGGTACTCATAAAGCCCGTTTGTCTTTCCGGGATAAGCCAATATAATTTCTTTATTATTTGTGGGAGTGGTCAGAAACAGATTGATACAGGACATCAGCGCATCAATGGAACCGTCGTCCAAATACTCTTTATATAGGTCATACTCAGGCATATCTATTACCAGTTTGGCAGCTTTTGCCGCTCTCTCCCATTTACTGTTATCCTTGCTTTGGCTGAAAAGCGGAGTGCCGTCTTTATTGACCACATCCCTGAAATCCTCATTGCCGTTAAACAATGGGCTGGCAGCAAACATCAACATACGGGCACGCAATGCCAGACACGCTCCGGAAGTGGGACGACCGACATTCACATCGTCATAAGAAGAAGGTAATACTTTGGAAAGTTCCATAAACTCATTGTCCAGATAATCGACAATCTCATCGTAAGGGGTACGTGCTTTCTGCAATACATCACCGGATTCAGTGACGTCTACCAACGAAGTGACCAGAGGAAACGGGCCGTAAACCTCCAACATCCTCGAATAATAATATGCCATCAGGAAACGTACTTCGTTCTTATAGCGTTCCACCAATTCGGCTGTCTGCCGCTGGTTCGGGATTTCTTTTACATTTTCCATAAAGATAAGCCCTGCACGTACTTTACGATAAGTCTCCAGCCAAAGGTTCTTCCCGGGAACAATCGTAGTGGGAGTCCAACTTCCCTTCTGTACATTCATCAGGTTACTCCACCCGAACTGGCTCAATGAAGAAGCCATTTGAGTTTCGTCGCTCATCATATAGTATCCGTATCCTTCATAAGTCATATATTCCCACAAAGGGTCGGGAACAAGATTGTAAACACCTGCCAACCATTGCTTTGTATAATCTGCATTGTCAAACACAGCGTCCAGTGTCAACATATCATCCGGTTCTTTATCCAGATAATCACACGACGAAAAAACCGGAGCAAGGGCAACCGCCAGCATCAAGGTTCGGATATACTGTTTCATATGTATCTTTTTCATTGTACGTAAGATTAAAATGTTACTTGAAAACCAAACGAATAAACCTTCATCAGAGGATATTTCATTCCGTCGCTGGAACCGATTTCCGGGTCCCACATATCGAATGCGGCCCATGTCAGCAGATTACTGCCCCGGAAGAAAATACGCGCATCACGCATCATTGCCGCCTTCTGCCATTTCTTGGGGAAGGTATAGCCCACCTCGACATTCTTCAAGCGCAGATAGGAAGCGTCTTTCAGCCACCAGGTAGAATATTGCATATTGTTGGAACTCTTGTTGGTGGACAAACGCGGCCAAAATACCTGTCTGTACGGGTCATTCGGATCCCAACGGTCATCACAATTGGCATAAATATTGCCCAATCCGCCGCCACCGCTACCGGGAATCAGCATATCTCCCTGAATCATATTGGAAACATTGGTGGAACCCTGGAAAAACGCACTGAAATCAAAGCTTTTCCAACGAGCGCTGAACCCGAACCCATACACAATTTCCGGAACAGAAGGACGACCGATAGGCTGATAATCATAAGTATCCACCTTGCCGTCGTGATTGGTATCTTCATAACGGATATCTCCCGGTTTCACCTGCTCGAACGTATGGTTGGGGATTCCGTCAACCAATGTCCCGTCCGCCTTAAAGTCTTCCTCCTGGAACAGGCCGACCGCTTTCAATCCATAATACGTGTTCAGCGGATTTCCGGTACGCGCACGGGTGGTCTGTTTCATCGCCTCGGATTCGTCATACTCCAATATCTTGTTACGGCTGAAAGTGAAGTTGCCCCGTAAGGACAGGAAGAAGTCTTTTCCAAAACTCTTGTTCATCTCTAGGCTAGCGTCGAATCCCTGATTCTTCACGATACCGAAGTTGGCCCAGGGGTTCTTGTTGAATCCGGCAGTTTCGGGTATGGTCTTCCGTTGCATAAAGATATCCTCCCGTTTCTCGTGGAAATAGTCGGCTTGTATATTGATGCAATCCCAAAGCCCGATTTCAATGCCGATATCCGTTTTCTTCACGGTTTCCCAGGACAAATCTTCAATACCGAAGTCACCTTCGAATCTTCCGTTAATGGTCTGATTACCACTGGTTCCATAAACATATCCGGTTCCGGAGGTGATAGTGGACAAGAAGGCAAAACGGCGCCCCGACAATTGATCGTTTCCCACTAACCCGTAAGAACCACGGATTTTCAGTTTTGACAATACGGAAGCGGTGCTTTCCATAAACTTCTCGTTCGTAACAAGCCAACCACCGGCTACGGAAGGGAAGAATCCCCATTTATGTCCCTTGCTGAAGTTCTCCGAACCATTATAACCGAAGTTTCCCTCAATAAAATACCTGCCTTTATAACTGTAAGACAGACGGGCGGCAATTCCCTGTGTGCGGTGGGGAAGTGAATTGATAGCCGAAGTAGCGTCCGCATCCACGTAATCGCGCATATTGTACAGCAGCAAACCATCTATCTGATGTGCATCCGCCAGCAAACGGCTGTAAGACAACTGGCCTTCCATATACATAGTACGGTTACCACCCGCTTCTTTCGAATATTTCAAATAATCGTCCCCTTCATTGGTGACGCTCGTCAGCAGGTTGCCGTCCGCATCACGTCCGGTAGCCATATAAGTGGTCTGTTTCTTGGTTCTCAAGAATGAGTTCCAGGCATACGTGTCGAATGAGAAGGTAGCTTTCGCCTTCAAGCCTTTCAAGGGATGCCATAACTTACCAATATCCTGTGTAACGGCGAAAACGGACTGTAAACTGCTGATATAGCTGGAGATAAACCCCGAATGTGTAGCGGCAGCCCACGGGTTGGTCTGCGATGTATTTGCCGGAATTTGTCCGTTCGAGTAAATCACCGGGTGTACAATCGGGGTGTTTTTAAAAGCCAGTTTGATAATATCAGTAAAAGGAGTACGGGGGTTTTCATCACTGGATGTGGTGTATCCCGGCGTGCGCTGATTCAGGATATATCCTCCCAGACTTACATTAATTTCAGTAGAAGGAGTCAGGTTCATATCCAGATTGGTACGGATATTGTAACGGGACAATTTATTGGAAGCGTCATATTCTACGCCCGGGTCCGTAACCGTCATCCCTTTTTCACCGTAGTAGGCAAGAATCAAGCTATAACGTAACCGCTCGCTACCTCCGTTGATGTCCAATGAAACACGTCCGCTCGGCACATAATCCTTTGTCACTGCCTTTAGCCAGTTTACGTTCGGATACAAGTCGGGGTCCGTACCGTTGCGGGTGGCATTGATAGCAGCTTGCGTATACATATCTTTCCCCGAAGAGAACTGGCTGGCGACATTCATCACTTCCATATATTTGGCACCATCGACAAATTCGGGTAACATAGTCGGAGCAGAGAAACCATAATCAGCCTTTATCTGGATACGGGGTTTACCAATCTGGCCACGCTTGGTCTGTATCAGGATAACTCCGTTGGCTCCCTTCACACCATAGACTGCCGTAGCGGTGGCGTCCTTCAAGACAGAGAAAGACTCGATCTCCTCCGGAGAAAGATTACTCAGACTACGTTCGATTCCGTCGACCAGTACCAGCGGAGTCGTTCCCGAACCGAAAGATGAAATACCGCGAATCCAGAAGTCGGAAGCGTCATTGCCCGGCTCCCCGCTTCTTTGTACGGCAATAATACCCGCTACCTGTCCTGCCAATGCATTGGTAACGGAACGGCTCTGATTAATCTGCAAGGCGGCAGGCTTCATAGTGGTAATAGCTCCAATGACGCTCTCTCTTTTTTGAGAGCCATATCCTACCACAACTACTTCTTCCAGACCTTTCACATCGGATTCGAGCTTTACCGACAGATTCGTCTGCTTTCCTACCACTACCCTCAACGGAATAAATCCGATATAGGTAAACTTCAGGACAGAAGAAGGACCGGATATATTATACATCGAGAAGTTCCCGTTCATATCGGTTACAACCACATTGTTGGTTCCTTCTTCCTGTATGTTTACCCCGATCAGGGGCTCTCCCTTTTCGTCGCTCACGTGTCCCGTCACCTTCAGAGAAGTTTTCTGGACGACTGCCTGACTTTTCTTACTCACCGTGACCTGCCTGTTGGTAATCTTATAAGTCAAACCTGTCGACTGTAAAACTTTATCCAATATTTTATCCAGCGTTTGCTTATTTACATGAATACTGACTTTTCCATTCAAGTCGGTAAGCAACTCGTCCGAAAAGATAAATACGTACTCCGTATTTTTCTCTATTATGTTAAATACTTCACGTATCGTCACATTATTCAGACTCAGCGAAAGCTGCGGTAACTGCATCGTAGTGGTCTCTGCCAACGAAGGAACGGTGAAAGACACACATAAAAAGAGCAAAACAATTCGAGGAATGTTCAACATCCTTTTATATAAATAAGTATTCGTTAATTTCAAATGAGCATTTTTTTCCATACATTTGATTGTTGTTTAGAATTGCTTTTAATGTTTTATTAGTGAACTAAATTACACCGGATAATACGGCCATATTATCCGGTTTTTTATTCCGTTTATTTTACCATAGGCTATCTTGTTTTAAGGGTTCATACTAATGATTATTTCATTTTGATTGGTTTCATACCGCACACCAAATATTTCTTCTATAATCCGTAATGTCTTGTCTACATCGTCAAACAGAATCAGCTTTCCTGTACATGACTTCACAGCCGTCTTCTCATCACAATGTATATCTACTCCATAATAACGTGACAACCGGAGTGCAATGCTTTCCAGACTCTCGCTCGTAAATTGCCAGATTCCGTCCTTCCAGGTAATGTACTGAAGTGCGTTTACATGGGTAATCATAGGTCCCCGGTTCGTTGTATGATACATCTGATCGGGATGCAGGAAGATTTCTTTCGCCTCCTTCTCTTTTGTTTCTTCTTTGGAACAAACCGAAACACTGCCTTCTACCAACACAACCGACTTCTCCTCGTCCGCCTTATAGGAAGTTACATTAAACTTTGTACCGTACACCCGAACATCAAATCCCGAAGTATGTACATAGAAAGGACGTTCCTTATCTTTAGCCACCTCAATATAGATTTCTCCGTCGACATAAATGCTGCGCTCTTTCCTTCCATATTGACGGGAAATCTCACCTCTGTACCGGAGTTGATCCACACTTTTGTGCCATCCCGCAATGTCAGAAACGAACGCTTGCCATAAGGTACCAGCAAAGTGCTATATGTCACATCCGCATCTATCCGTGATTTATAAGTCGAGTTGGACGAACGTCCGTTTACCTCTATCTCATCTTCCTTCGTCCAACTAATATCCGCATCCTCCGCCATAGCTATCGTTTTCTTCTCACCGATTATTAGTTGCACATCCTGAATCGTATCCAGTCGCACAGACTGTACGTCGGTCAGCATCACATTGACTTTCTCTCCCGTAAAGTCCCTCAGCGGAGAAACCAAAAGAAACAGCAGTATCAGGCTCGCCGCCACACTGGTGCTCCAATAAATAAAGTGGCGGACTCTATGCCTGCGATAACGGGCATATATATTTTGAAGCATTTTATCTTCTTCCCGACGGGAAAGTGAAACGTGATTGATCGTTACTGAATGCAAGGTCCGGACAGCGTCGGAAAGATTGGCTTCCTGGTGCGGATATTGTTGTAGTACTTGTTTCCAGAACTCACCCAGTGTTTCTGTCGGCGCCAGTTGCCATTGGAGAAACAAATCGTCTTCCAAGAAATCCTTGACAGAATAATTCTCGTATTTAATATCAATAGTCATAGCTTATTTATTCTTTAAATACAGGTTAACAATAAACAGTTTTAAGGCTTGTTTATAATAAAGACGACGGCCAGCTTTTTTTGCCATTAAAAAAAAGAACTTTTTTTGGTTCTTCTTCAAATTTGATGGTAATTTAGTAAGTCGGTGGTATCTCCATTCCCCTCCTTGCGGGAAGGAGAAGAGTACTGGACACTATTTCAAATTATTAGATTGATAGTGTAAGGGAGGATAATAAGAAGTTCAAGGTCTTCTTTACGTAAATGTTCAAGTGCCCGGGATACTAAGTTTCTCGCTGATTTGGAGTTGCTCATATTCAACAAATCCGCAATTTCATCATACTCCATATCATATATATATCGCAGGCAGACTGCCTCCCGTTGCCGGGGAGTCAGCAGGTTCAACAACGATTTAATTTTCCGGCTTAATTCAAGGCGTTCTTCTTCCTCAATCAGAGAATCCAGTACAGTGACGTCATTTATGGTGAAGTCAATCTGTTCGTAGGCAGCTGCCTCACCGGACTGGGACTGGCGCATCTCTGATTTGAGTATATCAATCAGTCTGTTTTTCAATGATTTAAAAAGGAAATACTTTAAGTTCTGCACATCCTTCAATGCGGCAGGGTTGGATAATAGTTTATAAAATACATCTTGAATCGCATCCTTCAACCGCTCATCATTGCCGGTCAGAGCTTTGCCATAAGAGAAAAGCTCCTGAATATGCTCTCTGTACAGCAGAGAGTAGGCTTCATGATCACCATGAAGAAAACGATTTATGATATTTAATTCTCTATTATCCACAATTTTTCCTCATTTCATATACTTTTATCAAGCAACGGGCAGGATTGCCATACAATCGAATGAGCAAAAATAATTTTTTTATATGAGTTTGAATACAGATATGAGTATATTTTTGCAAACTTCTTCTATTTTATCGGCTTCGTTCGAACATTTTCTTCTCCGGTCCCACTCCGGTAACCGTATGTCACATCTCATCCGAATAAAATATTACTCGACTTAAAACAAGATTGAGTAATGTCTTATTTTTTATGTCAGAATAATCGTTATCTTTGTACGAATCATCTGATATGCATCAATTACATTCACTATTAATCTCTCTCTTATGAACACATTGAAAACTGTCTACATAGCTACTATTATCACCGGATTATTCACCGGACTGTTCTTATCTTCTTCCGCATCCGCGCAAGATATCTCAGGAACTTGGCACGGAAAACTGACTGTTCCCACCGGGTCGCTGACTATCGTATTCCATATCAACCAAGCGGCTCAAGGAACTTATGTAACAACGCTCGACAGTCCCGACCAGGGAGCCAACGGCATAAAGACACAAGCTACCTCTTTCAGTGATTCCATATTAACTATTCAGATACCTGTTATTCATGCTTCCTACAAAGGAAAATTGAAAAGTGACAAAACGATAACCGGAACATTCACACAAGGAATGCCTATCCCATTGAACCTGGAAAAGGGAGAAGCAAGCCGTCCCAAACGTCCGCAGGAACCTCAACCACCTTTCCCTTATAAAAGTGAAGAAGTTACAGTAAGAAACGAACAGGACGGAATTAACCTTGCGGGGACATTAACTCTTCCCGAAAAGGGAAATAAATTTCCGGCAGTAGTGTTGGTGACAGGAAGCGGTGCGCAGAACCGGGATGAGGAGATCATGGGACACAAGCCTTTCCTAGTCATCGCCGACTATCTGACGAGGAACGGAATCGCCGTATTACGCTGTGATGATCGTGGCACAGCCGCCTCACAAGGCAACCATGCAACAGCCACCAACGAGGATTTCGCAACAGACACGGAAGCTGCCATCAATTACCTGCGCGGCAGAAAAGAAATAAACACAAAGAAGATTGGCATTATCGGACATAGCGCAGGCGGAATCATAGCATTCATCGTAGCTGCCAAAGACCCTGCGATTGCGTTTATTGTTTCATTGGCAGGAGCCGGCGTAAGAGGTGACAGCCTGATGCTGAAACAAGTAGAGATGATTTCTAAATCCCAGGGAATGCCGGATGCGTTCTGGCAAGGAACGAAACCGTCGATACGAAACAGGTATGCCATACTGCAACAAGCAGACAAAACCACAGATGAACTTCAAAAAGAGTTATATGCAGATGTTACCAAAACCATGTCGTCCGAACAACTGAAAGACTTGAATACCGTACAGCAGATTTCCGCCCAGATAAGTTCCATGACCTCCCCCTGGTATCTTCATTTTATGAGATATGACCCAGCTAAAGCCATGAAAAAAATAAAATGTCCGGTACTTGCCTTAAACGGAGAAAAGGACATTCAAGTGGAGGCGGCTATGAACCTTACGGCTATCCAACAAAGAATCAGTGAGAACGGGAATAAGAATGTAACGGTAAAAGCCTACCCGAACTTAAATCATCTGTTTCAAACCTGTGAAAAAGGAACATTGGCGGAGTATGGGCAGCTAGAAGAAACCATTAGCCCGGAAGTTCTAAAAGATATAACAGACTGGATTCTTAAACATTCAGGAAAGAGCAATTGAAAAGGCAATCTCTATTAATAAAAAAAACCGCAATAATATTATTATAAACACAATTATTAAAATCCATAGTCTTACATACGCAGCATTGTATAAATTGACTTAAATCAAAATATTTCACACCGAACTCACTCTGCCCGATTTTGTTTTACCTTTGCACCCGCAAAAAAGAAAAAGGTAAAAAGTTACAGGTATCAGGTTAAGTTTGGTATGAAAAAGAGTCTTATCGCATTGGCGTTCGGCACCCTGGGATTAGGTATTGCCGAATTTGTAATGATGGGTATTTTGCCCGATGTGGCAAAAGATTTAGGGATCAGTATCCCTATGGCGGGACATTTCATTTCCGCTTATGCATTAGGTGTCTGTGTGGGTGCCCCCGTGTTGACATTAGCCCGCAAATATCCGTTGAAACATATTCTGCTGGTATTAGTTACCCTGATTATGATAGGTAATATCTGTGCTGCAACAGCTCCCAATTATTGGATATTGCTTGCTGCGCGCTTCATCTCCGGACTACCGCACGGAGCATATTTCGGCGTCGGCTCCATTGTTGCCGAAAGACTGGCTGATAAAGGGAAAGGTTCGGAAGCCGTTTCGATTATGATTGCCGGAATGACCATTGCCAACCTATTCGGTGTCCCATTGGGAACTTCTCTCAGCACTATGCTTTCCTGGCGTGCCACTTTCCTGTTGGTCGGCATCTGGGGAATCGTTATCCTGTATTACATCTGGCGCTGGGTACCTCACGTAGAAGGCTTGAAGGATACCGGCTTTAAAGGACAATTCCATTTCTTGAAGACTCCGGCTCCCTGGCTCATTCTCGGTGCTACGGCGTTAGGCAACGGTGGCGTATTCTGTTGGTACAGCTATATCAACCCTATGCTGACGAATATTTCCGGTTTCTCCACCGAAAGTATTACTCCGCTGATGATTCTTGCCGGATTCGGTATGGTCATGGGAAATCTTATCAGCGGGCGCCTCTCCGACCGCTATACACCCGGAAAAGTGGGAACTGCCGCACAAGCATTAATATGCCTTATGCTACTTCTCATTTTCTTCCTTTCTCCCTACAAATGGACGGCTGCTATACTGATGTGCCTCTGCACGGCAGGGTTGTTTGCCGTATCCAGTCCCGAACAAATACTGATTATCCGTGTGGCAAAAGGCGGCGAGATGTTGGGGGCTGCCTGCGTACAGGTCGCATTCAATCTGGGAAATGCCATTGGCGCTTATGCAGGGGGATTGACTGTTAGTGAAGGCTATCGTTACCCCGCCCTCACAGGTGTTCCTTTCGCACTGACCGGATTCATCCTGTTTCTGATTTTTTATAAGAAATATCAGGCCAGATACTAAAGGAGGTAACTAATTCAAAGTTAGCACATATTTACTCCTCATAGTTAATAAAGTCATGCATAACGAGTACTAATTAATAGTATCCGAACAACTAAATCTTAGAGAGATTAAGATTAATTTATTTCGCTCGCGTCTTGTATCAACTCATACCATACATATTAGAATTTATCACAATTGCATTTTCTTCCCCTTTTACTTGAAAATCAATAATTTATTTTTATCTTTGTGAGAAGTGTGAGTCTTTCGTTTCTAATCACCTTCAAAAACGACGAATATGAAACAACAGTATCTGTTCGACTGCTTCTCGCAGCAAGCGTTGCAAACCCTGCATCGCTACCGTGCTGTTATGTTTAGTCCTACCCTCCGTACTATGTAAATTGCAATTTGAGATTCTTTTTTCACATTTTCTCCATTTACATAATTCAGATTCTTATGGACAAACAATATCAACCGACCCTTACCGAAGTACAGGATTGGGTACTTAAACTGTATAATACTTGTGAACAAACGATTACGAAAGCCGAACGCCTGGAACAGCATAAATATGCCGTCATGGTGCAGCGCCCGCAAGACAAGAAATTCCTCGTGAAGATGCTCGACGAATCCTCGCAAATCCGCGACCGGAAGATACTCGCCAAACGTATCAAGACTCTCCTTGACCAGTACGGTGTCCCCGAATTTCTGAACAAACGGGATGCTTTCTTATTCAAAATGTATCAGGCATTCGGACATCATTTCGACTTTATCGCTATCCCGATTATCAAAAAACGCCTGCGCATGGATACCTCGCAAGTTATTATCAATGAGGAACGCCCGCAACTCACGAAGCATCTGGCTAGCCGCTTCAAAGAGAAAATCGGGCAGAACGTGAATCTTTTAGGCGAGGTGGTGCTTGGCAACGGAGAAGCCGATCACCGCTATCATCACTATCTGGAAGCTCTTGAATCACCCGACATTAATTACATCTCAGTGAAAATATCGGGAATCTACGCGCAGACACACGCTCTGAACTACGAAGAAAGTTTCCCGGAACTCGTTTCACGAATGTCCGCGCTTTATCAGAAAGCCATTGATTTTCCTTATACGGACGAAGACGGAATAAAACGCTCCAAGTTCATCAACCTGGATATGGAGGAATATAAAGACGCCCACTTCACATTGCGCCTCTTCAAAGCAGTACTCAATCTGCCGCAATTCAAGAACTATTCGGCAGGAATCGTCGTACAGGCTTATCTGCCGGATGCATACGACTTCCAAACCGAGTTGCTAGAATTTGCCAAAGCCCGCGTAGACGGAGGCGGAGCTCCTATCAAAATGCGTCTGGTGAAAGGCTGTAATCTGGAAATGGAAACGGTTATCTCCTCCCTGAAAGGCTGGCCGAACCCGATTCGTCCTTCCAAAACAGAAGTTGACGCCAATTATCTGTGCCTGTTGGAACGTGGACTGATGCCCGAAAATGCCCGGGTTTTACATCTCGGGGTTGCTTCTCATAATCTGTTCTCGATCGCTTATGCTTATCTGCTGGCTCAGAAGTATGGGACAACCGGATATATGACCTTCGAAATGCTCGAAGGAATGGCGAATCATCTTTGGAGAGCGCAGTCAATGTTCGGCAACCGGGTGATTCTATATACTCCGGTAGTGAAAAACGAACATTTCCTGAACGCCGTCTCTTATCTTGTCCGTCGCATGGACGAAAATACGGCACCCGACAATTTCCTGACTCACTCCTTCAATCTGAAACCGGATACAAAAGAGTGGGACTTCCTCGCAAAGCAGTTTGAAGAAGCCTATGCTATGAAAGATCACCTCACGCATGTGTCTCCACGCGTTCAGAACCGTAATCTTCCGTACACTCCCGTCGCCCCATCGGACACAATGCAGAATGAACCGGATACGGACTTCGACTTGTCACAAAATCAGGAATGGGTGCGCCGTATCTTTGCCAAATGGAAGAAAAGCGGAACGGAAGAACCGGAAATCATTCCTTTACAGATAGGTGCGGAAACAGTAGTATGCAAAAACCGCTACAAATACCTCGACCGTTGCCAGAATGACGAGGTCTGTATCTGTGAAATGTCACAGGCGGACAGTGCTCAAGTGGAAAAGATTATCGAAATTGCCGAGACAGATCCTGCCGGGTGGAGAAAAACCACACTGGAAGAACGCCACCGGATTATGTACGAAGCAGCCAACCGGCTCGCTGATATGAGGGGTGACCTGATAGGTTGTATGTGTGCCGTAACCGGTAAAACTGTCATTGAAGGTGATGTAGAAGTATCGGAAGCGGTAGATTATGCCCGTTTCTACACGACAGCGATGAAGAAATTCGCCGCATTAGATGATATAGAGATAAAACCGAAAGGTACCATATTGGTCATTTCACCGTGGAACTTCCCGTGTGCCATTCCCGTAGGCGGTATAGTAGCCGGACTGGCGGGAGGAAACACCGTTATCCTGAAACCTGCCACCGTAGCGGCTCCGGTTGCCTGGATGTTCGCCAAAGCTTTTTGGGATGCAGGTGTACCGAAAGAGGCCTTACAAGTCATCATCACCAACCGGGAAGCGCTGAAAGTGCTGACTACCGCCCCTGCAATCAAGCATATCATTCTGACAGGAGGAACAGACACCGCCCAGAATATCGCAAGAGCCAATCCGGTAACTCCGCTATCAGCCGAAACGGGAGGCAAAAACGTCATTATCCTCACTGCATCGGGCGACCGTGACCATGCTATCATGAACATCGTCGCTTCCGCCTTCGGTAATGCCGGCCAGAAATGTTCCGCCTGCTCTCTGTTATTGGTCGAACGTTCGGTCTATGAAGACAAGAACTTCCAAAGCAAACTGAAAGATGCGGCAACGAGCCTGAAAGTAGGCAGTGTCTGGAATCCCGGAAATATTGTCGGTCCGATGATTACCAATAAGAACGACAAGTTGCTGCAAGCCTTCAACCTCGAACCGGGAGAATCGTGGCTGGTTCCTCCCCGTTTCATCGATGAGAAAGAATATATGCTGGCTCCGACCGTGAAATGGGGAGTGAAACCGGAAAACTTCTCTTTCCGAACCGAGTTATTCGGCCCTCTGCTGAGTGTTGCCTGCATCGAGAACCTTGAAGAAGGAATTAAGTTAGTCAATAGCCTGGATTACGGGTTAACTTCGGGATTACAGAGTCTTGATGAAGAGGAACAAAAGCTGTGGAAAAACTCCGTAATAGCAGGCAACCTGTATATCAACCGGGGAATCACCGGAGCAATCGTCAACCGCCAGCCATTCGGTGGAATGAAACTGTCTGCTTTCGGAGGCGGTATCAAAGCGGGAGGTCCCAATTATTGTACCTGTTTTGTAGAAATCACAGACAAGCCGGACAGCCAGACTGATTACATAGACAGTTATTTCGACGCTTGTGAGGAAGAATTTATGGACCCGAGGGATGTTAATAAGCTATACGGAGAACAGAATGTCTTCCGTTACTTACCTTTGAAAAGCATGATTCTACGTCTTTTTCCGGAAGACACAGATAGAGAGGTCAATATGATCTCATACGCCTCGGAACTATGTAGAACACCTCTCACTATCAGCTTCGACCCCTCGGATGACCGTACTGCCGCACTTACCCAATATGGCTGGCCGCTTCGAAAGGAATCGCTGGAGGACTTCCTGAAAGTGATGCCGGACTATGAAAGAGTACGTACTTGTTCTCCGAATATCCCCAAATGTATGTATGAACGTGCCGCGGAAACCAATATGTATATCGTGGCAGCGCCTCCTATGAAACAGGGACGCATCGAACTTATTCGCTACTTCAAGGAACAAAGCATTTCTTTCGAATATCACCGGTATGGTAGTATTTCCGAAGTGCCGCCTTACGAATAATTAATACTAAAATCCCCTTATTCTGTGACTTTACTTTCCATACTAAAAGTAAGCCGGAATAAGGGGAAAAGACAGAAAGTATACCAAGTTTCCTTTATTAGCTCAAAAAATGATTATCTTTGCAGACTAAAAATGAACAACTTGGTAACAAACACTCTTTTTTATCCGGGTATTGCCTCCAAATCATTGTTCATATATATGTATCCTATTGATAATAATAGAAATAATAGATTAATATGGCATTGCAATGTGGTATTGTTGGACTACCGAACGTGGGTAAGTCGACACTTTTCAACTGTTTGTCGAATGCGAAAGCACAGGCGGCAAATTTCCCTTTCTGTACTATTGAACCCAATGTAGGTGTAATTACCGTTCCCGATGAACGTCTGAATGCGCTGGCAGAATTGGTACATCCCCAACGGATTGTTCCTACAACCGTAGAAATCGTAGATATCGCCGGACTGGTAAAAGGTGCAAGTAAAGGTGAAGGATTGGGAAACAAGTTCCTTGCCAATATCCGTGAGACAGACGCTATTATCCATGTACTCCGTTGCTTCGACGACGATAACGTGACACACGTAGACGGAAGTGTAAATCCTGTCCGCGACAAAGAAATCATCGACTATGAACTTCAGTTGAAAGACTTGGAAACGATCGAGAGTCGTATCCAAAAGGTACAGAAACAAGCACAAACGGGTGGCGACAAAGCTGCCAAACAGGCTTACGATGTACTGGTTCAATATAAAGAAGCGTTGGAACAAGGCAAATCGGCACGTACCGTTACTTTTGAAACAAAAGATGAACAGAAGATTGCACATGAACTGTTCCTGTTGACTAGCAAACCGGTAATGTATGTCTGCAATGTAGACGAAGCAAGTGCAGTAAACGGCAACAAATACGTAGATATGGTACGTGAAGCCGTAAAAGACGAGAATGCTGAAATACTGGTTGTTGCAGCCAAGACAGAAGCGGACATCGCCGAGCTGGAAACATACGAAGACCGTCAGATGTTCCTCGCCGAAGTAGGCTTGGAGGAATCGGGCGTAGCACGTCTTATCAAATCAGCCTATAAATTGCTGAATCTCGAAACTTACTTCACTGCCGGCGTACAGGAAGTGCGTGCCTGGACTTACGAGAAAGGTTGGAAAGCTCCGCAATGTGCCGGTGTGATCCATACCGATTTTGAAAAAGGATTCATCCGTGCGGAAGTGATAAAATACGATGATTATATCCGGTACGGTTCGGAAGCAGCAGTGAAAGAAGCCGGAAAACTGGGCGTAGAAGGCAAAGAATACGTCGTGCAGGACGGTGACATCATGCACTTCCGTTTCAACGTATAATCGCGATAACCTTGCATTTGTAATCAGCAAATTGTAATTATTATGAAGTATCTCATTGCAGGAACCGGAGGCGTTGGAGGCAGTATAGCAGGATTTCTGTCGCTTGCCGGAAAAGACGTTACTTGTATTGCCCGCGGAGCTCATTTGCAGGCAATACAGACAAACGGCTTGAAATTGAAATCGGACTTGAAGGGAGAGCACACGCTTGCTATCCCGGCAACAACAGCAGAAGAATTCAATGGAAAGGCAGACGTAATCTTTGTCTGCGTCAAGGGATATTCTGTCGACTCGATTACCGAACTGATAAAGAGGGCGGCACATGACAAGACAATCGTCATTCCTATTCTGAATGTTTACGGAACAGGACCGCGTATCCAACGTCTCGTTCCGGGAGTGACGGTACTCGACGGTTGCATCTATATTGTCGGATTCGTATCCGGTACAGGAGAGATCACTCAAATGGGAAAAATTTTCCGCCTGGTGTACGGAGCCCACAAAGGGACACAGGTTGCCCCGGGAATACTGGAAGCCGTTCAGAAAGATCTTCAGGAGGGCGGAATCAAAGCGGAAATCTCTCCGGATATCAATCGGGATACCTTCATTAAATGGTCGTTCATCTCGGCAATGGCTGTCACCGGAGCTTACTATGACGTCCCCATGGGCGAGGTACAGAAACCGGGAAAGGTACGCGATACCTTCATCGGACTTTCTACGGAGAGTGCCGAACTGGGACGTAAACTGGGTGTAGAATTTCCCGAAGACCCGATAAGCTATAATCTGAAAGTCATCGACAAACTCGACCCGGAAAGTACCGCTTCCATGCAGAAAGACCTGGCACGGGGACATGATTCGGAGATACAAGGATTGTTATTCGACATGATTACCGCCGCGGAAGAACAAGGGATTGATATTCCTACTTACCGGATGGTAGCCGAAAAATTCACTAAACACTAATTCACCAAACCGTAAACCGTTATCCAATATGAATACCTTATTATTATCTATCAACTGGAATCCGAATCCCGAACTATTTAACCTGTTCGGCCTTTCTATCCGTTACTACGGGCTATTGTGGGCAGTAGGAATTTTTCTGGCTTACGTCATTGTTCACTACCAGTATCGCGATAAAAAAATAGATGAGAAGAAATTTGACCCCCTCTTCTTCTATTGTTTTTTCGGTATTCTGATTGGAGCACGTCTGGGGCATTGCCTGTTTTACGACCCGGGACAGTATCTGACAAGCAGTAAAGGGTTTGTAGAGATGCTGTTACCTATTAAATTCCTGCCTGCCGGCGGTTGGAAATTCACAGGATATGAAGGACTTGCCAGCCACGGGGGGACACTTGGACTGATTATTGCTCTGTGGCTCTATTGCCGCAAAACAAAACTTCATTATATGGACGTGCTGGATATGATTGCTGTAGCTACTCCAATTACCGCCTGCTGTATCCGTCTTGCCAACCTGATGAACTCCGAAATCATCGGCAAGCCGTCTGATGTGCCCTGGGCATTCATTTTCGAACGGGTAGATATGCAACCCCGTCATCCGGGACAGCTCTACGAAGCGATCGCTTATCTTATCTTGTTCTTCATCATGATTTACCTGTATAAGAATTACAGCAAGAAACTGCATCGCGGCTTCTTCTTCGGGCTCTGCCTGACCTACATATTTGTCTTCCGTTTCTTCATCGAATTTTTGAAGGAGAACCAAGAGGATTTCGAGAACAACATGATGTTCAACATGGGACAATGGCTAAGTATTCCATTCGTTATAGTCGGCATCTACTTCATGTTTTTCTACGACCGGAAGAAAAAAGTAGCCTGAACCTGATATATAAAAATCGACTGCATACTAGAAAGGCGTTTCCTCCAATCACTTAAAGGAAACGCCTTTTATACTTACAAATCGTTTTCCAGACCTCAGAAAACGTTCTATATACTATTTGTGAACACGTTAATAATCCGCTATTTTCCCCTGACTATCTTCTTTATATCATTCAACTTGTTCAGCGCTTCAATAGGAGTGAGATTATTTACATCCAAATTTAATATTTCATCGCGAATCTGACAGAGTATCGGATCGTCCAACTGGAAGAAACTTAACTGCATACCACCACGGTTCTCGCTTACTTCCGCCAACGGCTTGCCTGCTATTCCCTGCTGGCGATTATCAGATTCAAGCTGCTTCAGAATCTCATTCGCACGCTTCACAATGCTTTTCGGCATACCCGCCATTTTTGCTACATGGATACCGAAAGAGTGCTCACTACCACCACGTTCCAGTTTACGAAGGAAGATTACCTTATTATCCACCTCTTTCACCGATACGTTATAGTTCTTGATACGCTTGAAAGATTTTTCCATTTCATTCAATTCGTGGTAATGCGTGGCGAATAAAGTACGTGCTTTGGCTTTCGGATGTTCGTGGATATATTCCACAATCGCCCAGGCAATAGAGATGCCATCATACGTAGAGGTACCACGCCCCAACTCGTCAAATAGTACCAGGCTTCGGGAAGAAACATTGTTCAGAATATCCGCCGCTTCGTTCATCTCCACCATAAAAGTAGATTCACCTACGGAGATGTTATCACTTGCTCCCACACGAGTGAATATTTTATCCACCAGCCCGATATGGGCGCTCTCCGCAGGAACAAACGAACCGATTTGAGCCAACAGCGTAATCAATGCCGTCTGACGCAAAAGCGCTGACTTACCCGCCATATTGGGACCGGTTATTATGATGATCTGCTGCGTACTGCTGTCCAACATCACATTATTGGCAATATATTTCTCTCCTATCGGAAGCTGTTTCTCAATTACCGGGTGACGGCCCTGACAAATATCCAATACGTCGTTATCCTCAATAACCGGACGGATGTAGTTATTCTCACGCGCCACATTAGCGAAAGACAACAGACAGTCCAACCGGGCAATCTGATTGGCGTTAACCTGTATCTGGGGGATAAACTCCGTCAATGCCTGTACCAAATTCGTATATAACTGCGTTTCCAGCACAAGAATCTTATCTTCGGCACCAAGAATTTTTTCTTCGTACTCTTTCAGTTCCTGTGTGATATAACGTTCCGCATTTACCAACGTCTGCTTGCGAATCCACTCTTTAGGGACCTTGTCCTTATGAACATTACGAACCTCGATATAATAGCCGAATACATTATTATAAGCCACTTTCAAACTCGGAATACCCGTTTCTTCGCTTTCCCGCTGCTGTATCTGAAGCAGATAGTCTTTTCCCGAATACGAAATCTGGCGCAATTCGTCCAAATCCGCATTCACACCGTCTTTAATCACTCCGCCCTTATTTATCAACAAAGGAGGATCATTATTAATTTCCCGGGCAATCCGGTCACGAATAGAAACACAAAGATTCAACCGCTCACCAATACGGTTCAGACTTGCATTATCCGCTTCAAGACAAGCCTGTTTGATCGGTTCGATAGCCTGCAAAGCCACTTTCAGCTGAACCACTTCACGCGGTGACACACGTCCCACAGCCACTTTGGAGATGATACGCTCTAAATCACCGACAAGATGTAACTGTTCTTCGATCAACTCCTTAAAGTCCGGTTGACGGAAGAAATACTCCACCACATTCAGACGCTCATTGATCGGTTTCTCGTCCTTCAATGGAAAAACTATCCAACGTTTCAACAGACGTGCTCCCATTGGGCTGATCGTCCTGTCAATCACATTGAGCAGACTGCTTCCGCCATCGTTCATGCTGCCAATCAATTCGAGGCTGCGCACCGTGAATTTATCCAGCCGGACATATTTATCCTCCTCAATACGAGCCAATGAAGTAATATGCCCGATTTGAGTATGCTGTGTCATTGTCAGGTATTGAAGAATAGCCCCCGAAGCAATAATACCGTTTTTCAAATGCTCTACTCCGAATCCTTTCAGATTCTTTGTTTCAAAATGCTTCAGAAGTTTTTCGCGGGCAGTAGTTTCCGTAAACACCCAGTCGTCCAGTTCGAAAGTGAAGAATTTACTACCGAAATTGCCTTCAAACATAAGGCGCTTGCCACGTTCAAAAAGAATTTCTTTCGGGCCGAAGTTATTCAGCAGTTTGTCTATATAGTCGAAAGGTCCTTCGGCAGTCAGAAATTCACCGGTAGATATGTCGAGGAAAGCAACCCCGCAGGAAGCCTTTCCGAAATGTACGGCGGCCAGGAAGTTGTTTTCCTTATAGTTTAATATATTATCATTGATAGAGACACCGGGAGTCACCAATTCGGTAATGCCGCGCTTCACCAGTTTCTTGGTCATTTTCGGGTCTTCCAACTGGTCGCAGATAGCCACCCGTTTTCCGGCACGAACCAATTTCGGAAGATAAGTATCGAGCGCATGATGAGGAAATCCCGCCATTTCAATCGTCTTTCCTTTTCCGTTAGCACGTTTTGTCAGTGTGATTCCTAATATTTCGGCTGCAACAATGGCGTCCGTAGAATATGTTTCATAAAAGTCACCGCAACGAAACAGCATTACCGCATCCGGATGTTTCGCCTTCAAATCCAGAAACTGTTTCATCATGGGGGTGAGCACGATTTCTTCTTCGTTCACGGTTCTCTCCTTTTCTTTTTTTATTGAGTATATACTGTGATTATCGGAACAAAGATAACGGTTTTTCGGCAGAGAATCAACGGAATCCACCGATTCAATTATCAAAATTAGTGTTGCATACCTTTAAAAAAGAACGGAGTTTTTCTTAACAAACAGGAGAAAACTATTAAAACGTGTTATAAAACATAGTATTTTACTTGGATAATTTGCTAATTCCCCAAGAGTCCGTATCTTTGCAATGTGTTTTTCATAGTATTAGATTTAAGGTTAACAAAGGTTGGAGCAAGGCGTTGCTCCTTTTTTTATGTCCATAAGCCGGGTTTTACCACCCGGCATGTTCATTTTTGTTTTCGTGCGCATCCGCATCACGTTTCTTTTCACTCTGATAATCCCATTCGATCTCGTCAACGTATTCTTTTCCATTATATACCGCAACAGCCTTGATTTTGTTTTTTCCTTTTTCAAGTGTCACCTGGTCGAAGATATAATGTACATCCGTATATCCCTTACGAATGCCTGTCAGTTCTTTGCCGTTCAAGTAAACTTTGGGAGTTCCGATATTTGAATAAACAGTGACGGAAGTCTGCTTCCGTTCGCGGTCCGTGTTACGTCGTTGCGTCAGATAGAGTACGGGAGACTTGCTCCAGTTCGCTTTATACCAGTAGTAAGAGTCCTTCTTTATTTTCCGGTCGAAGGTCATCAGCCCTTTCAGGTTCCGGGCAGGCACACCGCCACGGCTCCACATAGGCACGGCAAAGTCGAACATATTCCATAGATAAGAAGCAATAATATAGGGATGCTCAGCTATCACACTCCACTGATATTCATGCGTCTTGGTCTGGAAAGTTTCCGGATAATAAGGCTTTCCCCAGTTCAACGCATCGCCCAGATACTCCGTCTGATGGTCAAGGTTGGCGTCGGCTCCATATTCGGTCAACATCAATTTCTGCCAGGGATAATCTTTTTCGAGTCCTTCCACCCACGGTTTGATGTCCTGCACTTTCTTTTCGTACCAGCCGAAATAACGGTTCATGCCTTGTATATCTGTATTCTGATTCACCGGATGATTGGCGTGACCGTAACCGTTCACGGCAACCGTGTAGCGGTCAGGATCTTCCGTCTTCGCCAGATCGTGAAGAGATTGAGTCAATGACGCTGTGTATTCGTGAGGCTGATAAACCTCATTGTGCAACCCCCACACATAAATGGAGGGATGATTGAAACTCTGACGAATCAGTTCGCGGAGTTGTGTCTGCGCATTCTCCGATTCGTAGCCTGTCACCCGGTTGACAAAGGGGATTTCCGCCCAAATAATCAAGCCCAATGTATCACAACGCGAATAAAGATATTCCGACTGCTGATAATGAGCAAAACGCACGGTCGTGGCACCGACATCCATAATTTGAGCCAGGTCAAAATCATGTTCACGGTTGGTCAGCGCACTCCCCAGGTCCCACCAGTCCTGATGACGGGTAACACCATACATCGGATATTTCTCTCCATTAAGATAGAAACCTTTTCCGGCAACAATTTCGTAATGACGAACACCCAAAGGCTGCGTGACCTCGTCAATCACCTCACCATTTGCCAACAGACGGGAGACTACTTTGTAAAGATAAGGGTCCTCCCTACCTTGCCAGAGATGAGGATTCTTTAGTTTGAATGTTGATACATAGCTTTGCGTTCCTTGCGGAGTCAACTCAAGCGGCAGACGTTGGGAAACCACCTTTTTCCCTTCCTGCGTATAAATACTGTTCTCCAGAACAAGCTGCGCAGGAGCCAGACTACCATTATCCAGCTTTACTTTAACAGTTATATCCGCCGAACGTCTTGATACATTCTTCTGAGTAATGTACACACCGGGAGAGGCGCAATCGGTCACTGTGATATTATTCTGCTCCGTAGTAATCAACCATACGGGACGGTAAATACCGCCATACACCCCAAACAAACTGTGATTGACAGGAATCACATCAGGACGGGCCGTATTGTCAGCCTTCACGATAATCTCGTTCTCAGCCCCCAGTTTCAAGGCAGTGCCTATCTCGAAAGCGAAGGCACTATACCCGCCTTTATGCGTTCCCACCAACTTTCCGTTGACATAGACTTCTGTGCAAGCCCCTACTCCTTCAAAACGCAAGAATACACGTTTACCCGCCAACTCATTTCCGAAAAACTGTTTCTTTCTGTAATAACCTACACCTTCGTAGAATGCATCAGCTTTCACTTGCATATCTTTCGCATTCCAGGTATGGGGAATTGTCACTTCCTCCCACTTGCCGTCCCATTGTGCGGAAGCACGCATAGGGTCCGTAGAAAACGGCCCTTTCTTAAATTGCCAGCCAGTATTGAAAGAAATGACATCACGTGCGGACGTATCATTCATAACTGCTCCCAGTAACAGGAGCAGAAATACAATCATATTTTTTACCATTAGATTATGAGTTCTTGTTTATCTGGCCATTTTATAAATCTCACATCCGCCCATTAAAAAAGCACCCACGCCATATACTTCAGTCATATTCCGCGTCACCTTCTTCGGATCGGCCCCGATAGGCTGTACATAACCTAATTTACCGTCTGCATCGACAGCAGAAACCTGTGCATTCCAGCCTTTTACCAGTATAGGAAGGAAAGTATCCTTGTCCAGCAGTCCCTCGTTGATTCCGTAAGCCAAAGCATAGACAATAAACGTGGTACAGCTTGTTTCGGGTGACGGGTAAGAAGCCGGATCGAGCAGACTTGCATGCCAGAATCCGTCCGCATTCTGCAATTTAGCGACACGGGTACAGAGCTTCACGAACAGTTCTTCGTAAAACTTCCGGTTCTTGTCCTTTGCAGGCAGTTCTTTCAATATCTCCGCCAGCCCGCCGAGTACCCAGCCGTTGCCGCGTCCCCAGAAAACCTTCCGGCCGTTGGCCTCGCGTTGGTCAAAATACCGCCAGTCGCGATAGAAAAGATTCTCTTCCTTGTCGAAAAGGTGGTCATACGTAGCTTTGTATTCGCGGTTCATGAATTTGATATACTTTTTATCACCCGTCAGGACGTATAATTTAGTGTAGACCGGAGGAGCCATAAAGAGGGCGTCACACCAAGTCCAGCGTTCCAGTGTCTCAGGTTTGCGATAATCCAGCTTGAAATCGTCCGTCGGCGGGTTCTTCATCACCCAATCCGTGCGGGCAATGGTAGGATTGAGCATATATTTGTTCTTATATTTCCGGTAAAGGTCGATAAAGAGTTGTGAAACAGCGATGTCGTCGGCATGATACATCCGCTTGTCCGGCTGCCAGCCGTTACGGCTTCCGATACGGGTGAGCCATTTAAAATAATCCTTGTTACCGTCTTCACGTTCCGCCAATTCCGCCCAGTCGAGCATACCGACATATAGTACGGCGTTTGTCCAGCTCAGGTCACCATGTTCGGCGCCCTTGTTGGGGTTAGCTATTTGCCAGTCGGCAACTTTCTTCATCGTTTCTTTTATTTCCGCTTTACGGAAAGGAATGTTTTGTGCTTGCACGGTGAGGGTAGACAGCAGCACTGCTACGACCCCGATTTTTGTTCTTAGATTCATTCGTTTATCGTTTAAAAAATTATGAAAGTTCGGTAGTTTTTTGGTTCCAATACCCGACAAAGTACAAATATACGCCAAATATCGGATATAATTGAGGGATTTATTGGAAATATATATCCACCATGGTGGATATATAGATTCAACATATTGGGCATATATGCCCAGCGTGGTGGATATATATGCCCAATAAACAGGAAGTTAATGGTACGTTATACCATTAAGAAAACGTTACTTGCTGAAGTCAATGTCCAACGGCTCGATATTGTTTTCCGAACCGGCATATCCCGGTGTCTGATTGATATGTCCCTGCACATTTGTCGAAATAGCATTCAATGCAATCGGCCACAATACATTGTGGGGAGCAATGGTATATTCATTTCCAATCGGCGTTTTCACCCCTTTGTTATAGAAATCCGTTACATCCATAATGTGGTCGTAGAAGAAGTTTTTCTCGGAGAAATTATCCATACGGTAAGTACGTCCCTTATCGTCCGCCTTGCCGGTTTTAGCATAGATAAATGCGATACGGGTCAACTCCGTCTTACGCGGTTCTTCGTAATACAGTTCGCGGGCACGTTCGTCCAGAATCGTACGGATAGTCATCTGGTCAGCATCAAGTTCATCGGCTCCCGCTCTGCGGCGTACCTTGTTCACATCATCGGCAGCTTTCTGGAGGCTGGTTGCATCACCCTTCCAAATGTATGCCTCAGCACGTAACAGATACGTTTCGGCAATACGGAAAATATACCAGTCGGCCCAACCACCGCGCCACCATTTATCTTTCTGGTCGGCAACGTTGGTCTTATAATGCGGCCACCCCACCCAGTCACGAATTGTATCGTTTACCAAGATGTTTCCTTTATCGTCTTTAAAGCGAACCGGTTGTCCGTACCATTCCGTACCTTTGAGTTCAGGATTATTGTAGGTCAGGTCGGTCATTTCTATCCAGTTGCCCGGAGCATGACGAAGATCTGTGTCATCCAGTGTCCAGATCATGTGCGTATGATACCAGGTAGAACGTGCTGTACATACTCCACGACCATATTGCTCAAGATAGGGATTTTTCTTTGCATCGTTATCGGTAAATCCGTTTTTGCCGTCGGGAGTTTTAATCTCGCCGTCTTTTGCAAACCAGGGAAGCACCTGCCGTTTGATTTCCAGTCCGGCTGCCGAACGAATATCCTCACCGGCATCATAACGGTCGAGCACCATGTAAAGTACTTCTTTGTTTTCAGGCAAGGATTTATTCTCAGACTGATGCAAGTCCCAAATCACATTCTTGGTAGCGTCATTCTTGTCAACACCGAAACGCTCTGTCATTAGATAGTGCACTCCGTCATTAATGACGTTATTGGCTGATTCGATTGCATCGTCAAATTCGCCCAATGCAAGATTGATCTTTGTCAGTAAGTGATAAGCCGCAGCCTGAGTCACCATACCGATATAAACGTTGTTTTTCAGATAAGGAGCCGTACGGTCCAAATCGTTTTTCAGATACCGCAAGATTGCTTCACGCTTCGTTGAATAAAAATCATAACGTGGCCCGGTGATTTCTTCTGTGATGAACGGTATATCCCCATACTGATTCACCAGACGGTAATAACGATAAGCACGATGGAAACATGCCAATCCTTCAATTTCCTTACGTTGGTCTTCATTGTCAAACTCTGCCGTTTCCGAACGGGTCAGCAATGTATTGGCGTCTTTAATACCTTTATACAAATAGGTCCAATAGTTATTAATCTGACTTGCATTTCCTGTCAGAGAAGCACTGGGAGTAATCTGTCGAACAAGATCCTGTGGAGAGTTTGCCGCGTCAGTACGTCCGTTGACACTTATATCCGAAAAGAAATATTCGGAAAGGATACAAGGGTCGGCAGAACCCGATGTGGGATAAAAATCAAAGTAACGGACGTCACGGTTCAACATATCCGTTCCGGTCTTCAGGCCGTTGTAATCCGCAAAAGAGATCTCCGGCGTATAGAATGAAAGTGGCTTCGGGTCCAGCCAATCCGAACAACTACTTGCTAATACAGCTACTCCAATCATGCAGGCAATGCCTGTTTTCTTATTATTTAGTTTCATCAGTCTGTAGATATTATAAAGTCAAGTTAATACCAAAATAAATTACTCTCGGGGTATTTGCATCACTGTTTTCCGGGTCGTAACCGGGCCAACCGGAGATATAACCTGCATTCTTCATCGTAGCATTGACGTTCAGGTTCTGAATCCGCAGCGGCTCTATCAGCTTCTTCGGGAAAGTATATCCGATTGAGATATTATCAAAACGCAGGAAAGAAGCGTTCTTGTAAATGGCATATGAAACGCCTGCCGGCTTCTTGTTGGCCAGACGCGGATATTCATTGTTACGGTTTTCCGGCGTCCAGTAGTCACGTTTAATCTGGTTCGTCACGTTCAGCAAAGCATTGTCGTTGGTAAAACGTCCCAATGTCTTTTTATGTCCGATATAGGAGTACATATTGAACGAGATATTGAAGTTCTTGAACAACGTGAAATCATTACGCATACTCCAACGCAGACGCGGCATCGTAGTTCCCTGGAATTCCTTATCCGTATTGTCATATTTGTAGTTCATGTCTTTATCCAGCAGATGAACGTCACCCGGCTGCTGACCGTATTTGGCAGCTTCTTCACGTTCTTCTTCCTGCCAGATTCCCACTACCTTGTAATCCCAGATTTCATCAATATCGTGTCCGATGAAACGCTTGTTCTTGATATCGTCCGCTTCACGTTGGCCGATAACGTTACCGTCCGCATCTTTCACATCTTCCATGATTCCGTACAGGTGAGTTATCTTGTTCTTGTTATAAGCCAGGCTGAAAGAAGTACGCCATGTAAGCTTATCCATTCTGATGTTGGTAGAGTTCAGTGAAAGCTCGACACCGGTATTCTGTACCTCACCGATATTAGACATCACGGAGCTGTAACCGATCAGGCTGGGCAACTCACGGCTGACAAGCAGGTCGGTCGTAATCTTCTTATATACATCCAGGTTCGCGCTCAGTCTGCCTTTCAGGAAAGTCAGGTCCGTACCGATATTCCATGAAGTCGTTGATTCCCATTTCAGGTTGGGATTAGCCATAGTAGAAGCGTAGAAAGTGTTGGCGGTCACCAGACTGCCGGTTGCCGGATCCACATAAATGTATTTGCGCGGGGCCAACTGCATGAATGCAGCATAAGTACCTACGGCACGGTTACCGTTCTTACCCCATGAGAGACGCAGTTTACCATATTCGAACCAATCCGGACGGTGCAGGAATTTCTCTTCAGAGAACACCCAACCCAATGCGATAGCCGGAAAAGTGGCACGCGGGTTGGCAAGACCGAAAGCCGAATATCCGTCACGACGTACAGTGGCGGTAATCAGGTAACGCTGGTCGTATACATAGTGCAGACGTCCCATAAAGGCGTCTCCTGTACGGTAGACATCATCACTGGATACGTTAGGGCTGGTACCGAAACCGATACCTCCATAACCCAGTTCGTCGGTAGGCAGGAAGTTTTCATTCGTCATTTCATCATGCCAACGCTGGAACTTCTCCCAGTTGGCAAGGAAAGTAAAGTCAAAAGCGTGCTTGCCGAATGTCTTGTTCCACTTCAGCATATTATCCCATTGCCAATAGAAATCCTTCGTATGCGTACGTTCCACACGGCCGTTCTGCGAACCGGAGTCGGGAGAAGCGGCTGCCTTATGGAAAAGATAGTTTGTCCATTCAAAACGCGGAGAATAAGTAGTCTGGATAGAAAAGCCCAAAGGGAGGGTGATTTTCAGATAAAGAGCTGCATTCAAGTTCTCGATGTCATTGCGTTTATTCTGGAAAGCCGGAGCAAGCAACGGGTTGCTCTGGTTATTGTTACCGGTAGGATATTGTTTCAAAGTCACTCCATCGTCTTCGTAAAGGCTTCCGAAAGGTGAAAGAGTAGTGTAATTGCCGGATGAACTACTGATATATCCCTCATCACGTGAAGTAAACTGTGCGTTCACACCGTAAGTAAGGAAGCTCTGTATCTTATTCTCCAAGTTGATACGTGCACGGATAGCACTGTATCCTCCGCCACGCACGTTACTCTCGTTTTTCAGGTAGTTGATAGATGAATAATAAGACATTTCGTCTTTCTTTCCTGCCACGCTGACCGTGTAATCCTGACGTAACGCTACATCCTGATAAATGACATCGCGCCAGTCTACAAGACGTCCGGCCAAATAGTTGTTGACCTCCGTATTGGTAAATTCGAGACGTGTCAGCCAGATACTTGTCGGGTCGCCT
>ENA-UESU01000381-UESU01000381.1-human-gut-metagenome-genome-assembly--contig:-NODE-381-length-37251-cov-9.968123_pt1 | contig 37251 bp, 36 predicted proteins | sample MGYA00243007_ERZ508008 | MGnify/ENA primary metagenome ERZ508008 (study PRJEB26167, sample SAMN06115399) | human gut metagenome | host: Homo sapiens | place: China:Henan | collected 2016-06-23 | study...
CCCCGTGCCGGGAGGTGTAGGCCCTATGACCATTGTTTCGTTGATGAAGAACACGCTGTTGGCCGGTAAAAAAGCCATTTATAAATGAGATATTTCTCATTCATAATTCTCTTACTTCTCTCCTTTTCCTGCACATCCGTGTCGCAGGAAAAGGGAGATACAGTCAAGGCTGTTTCAGATACGATCATATCCAATGCGAATGACAGCCTTCTTCCCCATCGCATCACACTCCTTTTTGCCGGTGACCTGATGCAACACCAAGGACAAATCAATGCCGCCCGTACTCCTGCCGGATACGATTACTCCGATTGTTTCAAATTCGTCAAAGAAGAAATCAGCCGGGCGGATATTGCCGTCGCCAATCTGGAAGTAACCCTCGGCGGAAAACCATATCGTGGCTATCCTGCTTTCAGTGCACCGGACGAATATCTTTCCGCTATCCGTGAAGCGGGTTTCAACGTATTGATAACAGCCAACAACCATTGCCTGGATCGGGGTAAAAAAGGTCTGGAACGAACCATTCTCATGCTCGACTCCCTCCGCATCCCATATGCAGGTACATACACCAATGCTGAAACACGCGAACAGCGATATCCGCTCATGATAGAAAAGAACGGTTTCCGCATCGTACTTCTCAACTATACGTATGGTACAAACGGTCTCAAAGCAACTTCTCCCAACATTGTGAATTACATTGACAAAGAAACGATGGCACTGGACATCCGGAAAGCGAAAGCACTCCAACCCGATGTTCTCATTGCCTATATACATTGGGGTGAAGAATACCAATCGCTCCCTAACCGGGAACAGACCTCTCTCGCAGACTGGTTATTGCAACAAGGTGTAACTCATATCATCGGTTCTCATCCCCATGTAGTACAGCCAATGGAACTTCGCACGGACAGCACGGCAGGTAGCCGACATGCGGTAGTCTATTCTTTAGGAAATTTCATTTCCAATATGTCTGCCCGCCGGACAGACGGAGGAATTTTGTTTAAATTAGAACTTGAAAAGGACAGCATTACCCGCGTCACCAATTGCGAATACAGCTTAATATGGACTTCCCGCCCGGTATTATCGCGAAAGAAGAATTACATATTATATCCGATCGGTTATCCGACAGACTCACTATCCGTTACAGAACGTAACCACTTGAAAATCTTTACTAAGGATACCCGCTCCCTATTCAACAAACATAATAAGGGAATAAAAGAGTACATTTTTTATTAAAAAAAATGCAGATAAAGATAGAAAAAGAGCAAAATACGGCGACAGGGCTGTAAAAAAGGCTTTTAGGTAAGTGTCGGCAAAAAAAGTAACGCCAACGGAAACCGGAAAAAAGCCAAATGAAACCGGAGTTGCGTTACCAAGTCATAACCGTTTTTCGTATCGTGCACAGGGCTGGAAAGGCGAATAAAACGGTTCGGCGAGGGCACGGGCTGCCATTCGAACGGCCTTTGCTTACAGCAAAGGTAAATATTTTCGGGAGACGCCCTGAAAAAAATGTGTCTGGCGGTTCTTTTGCGTTGATACGCTGCGATTTGCATAACTACGAATAGCTCCATAGTTAATAGTTTTGTACCATTAAAAATGTGAGTTATGAGAAGTACATTCTGTGTATTATTTTACCTGAAAAGGAAGGACGTAAGAAAAGACGGTACGGTTCCCGTCATGGGACGTATCACCATCGACGGGGGCAAGCCCGCGCAGTTCAGTTGCAAGATGACGGTCGATCCGTCGCTTTGGAATACCGAAACGGGACGTATGACGGGTCGGAGCGTCGCCGCGCAGGAGGCGAACAAGATGCTCGACGGCATCCGTGTAAAAATCAACAACCATTATCGTGAAATCGTGGATCGGGACGGCTTCGTTACGGCGGAGAAGGTCAAGAACGCCTTTTTAGGTCTGGAATACCGCCATGAGACGCTGCTGAAAGTTTACGAGCAGTTCAACAGCGATTTCGACAAGCTGGTGCAGGCCGGAATGCGTGCGAAATCCACGCAACAGAAATACCTGACCGTTTACGACCATCTGAAACGGTTTCTCGAAACGCGATACCACGTGAGCGACATCGCGCTGAAAGAGATAGCGCCCGCGTTCATCAACGACTTCGAGCTGTACCTCCGCACGGAGAACCATTGCAGCCACAACACGGTCTGGGTGTATCTTATGCCTCTGCGCAAGATGATAAGCATCGCCATAGAGAACGGCTGGCTTCTGCGCGACCCGTTCATCAAGCACGAGATCAGCATGGAGGAAACCGAGCGTGCGTTCCTGACGAACGAGGAGCTGAAAAGGTTGATGGACATGCGCTTCAAGAAACCCAAATACGAACTCGTGCGCGACCTGTTCGTGTTCTGCTGCTTCACGGGCTTGTCCTATTGCGAACTGTATAACCTCTCGGACGACAATATCCGCACGTATTTCGACGATCACGAGTGGATTCATATCTCCCGCCAGAAAACGACGGTCTTGTCGGAGGTTCAGTTGCTCGACATTCCCAAGATGATTTATGAGAAGTACAAGGGCATGGGCGAAGGCGGCAAGATATTCCCCGTACCCAAATACAGCGCGATTCTGGGAACCATCAAAAAGATAATGAAGCTGTGCGGCATAGAGAAGGAGGTTACGTGGCATATCGGACGGCACACGATGGCCACGACGGTCTGCCTGTCGAACAACGTGCCTATCGAAACGGTCAGTTCGATTCTGGGACACAAGAATATCCGCACGACGCAGATTTACGCCAAGATCACGAAAGAGAAAGTCAAAAAGGACATGACCGCCCTCGCCGCGCAGTTGAACGCCATCGAGGAATTTGCAGGAGTAGCCATTTAATCGACACGGTATTGACCATTCAAATAAGGAAGATATGAAAAGGGACACAATCAGGATAGAAGGAAAAGCGATCTGCGTAACAGGCAGCGAGGTATGGATGACGCTGCCGGAAATAGTCGAACTGTTCGGCACGACCGCCGCAGCGGTCTATGCAGGTATCAAGGCCATCCTCAAAGAAAACGCCCTGCACGACTACGAAGTCTGCAAGTGCATCCGTCTGGACAGCGGCAACAGCGCGGACGTGTATAACATGGAGGTCGTCATCGCCCTCGCGTTCCGGCTGGACACGTATCCTGCGGCGGCGTTGCGCAGTTGGGTCGTGCGCAAGGCGACGACGCCCGTGCGGACGGCGCCCCCGATCATCCTCCGATACGGGGATGGGGTCTTGAACTGAAAAAACGGCGGGCAGGCTTTCGGGCTTGCCCGCCGTTCGTTTTACGGTATGGTCTTGCGGTAATTGTCCGTCAGGAGCTTCTCGATGTCGGTCTCCCGGTAGAGGACTTTGCCGCCGAACACGATATAGGGTATCTTGCGCTCGGTGCGGTATTCCTGCAAGGTGCGGCGGCTGACTTTCAACAGGGCGATCACCTCCTTGTCCGTGAGGTATCTCTCGCCCGCGAACGGAGGCCGGAAGCTCTCCATGAACCGCTCCGCATCTTTCGTCCCTTTTTTCAGGGCGTGCAGCAACGAGGCGACACGCCCGTCGTCTGCCGTAATCACTCGGTCATCGTTCATATATCTGTGGATTTAGTGGGTTGGTATTTCCATTCAGGTATCTTCCTGCGCGGATTGTGGCAAGGCGGCCTCTTTCAACAGCCGCTCCACCTCCTCCGGCCTGTAATAAAATTTGCGGTTCACCTGCGCGAAGGCGATCTTCCGGCTGTCGCGCAAGGTCTGCAAGGTTCGCGGGCTTATGCGCATCAGGCGGCAGACCTCCTGCCCGTCGAGCCATTTGCTTTCTCGTTTGTCGCTGCAACGGCGGCACAACTCCCCGACCTTTCCCGCGAGCGTCTCCGCAGCGGTGAGCAACGCCTCGAATGTTTTCTTTTCTACGATAACTATTTCCATGTCCTTCGATTTTTAAGATTTGCGGCAAATCTACTCAATCCCCCCGCATCTGCCTACTGTTCGGGGCTTCTGGCAGCTTGTGGCGTCTGTTTGGCACTCTCTGGCTCTCCCGAACACCACAAGCTGCTGATTTATTTTCATTTATCATATATATACTAAACGATGCGCCTCGCAGCAAAGCGCCACCTTTGCCCGTGAAACAAAAAACAAAGGTTATGGAAATCATCACGATGGAAAGTTCCGCCTACAAGGAGCTGGTGGAAAAGATAGATAAGATAGCCGGATATGTCTGCGACAGCGAACGGGAGAAGAAGAAACCCGACGCGGACGTATGGCTGTGCAACGGGGAGGTCATGTCGCTGCTGGGTATCAGCCGCCGCACGCTCCAACGCCTTCGGGACGGCAAGCGCATCCGCTATGCGATTTTCAGGGGTGCGTGCCGCTATCATTTTTCAGAGGTAGCGCGTATGGTTGAAGAATCGCTCGTCGAGTGCGACCCGCAAAGACTGGAAGATTTCAGACGTAATTATCTGCTCCGCACGGGCAGCCAAAGGAAGAAAGGGTAAGCGTATGGGACTGCTGGAAACGGATACATTCGAGCTGTGGATGTCGAAAATCATGGAGCGTTTCGACCGCCACGAGCAGATGCTCTCGAAGCTCGCGGGCAAGGAGATCAAGGAGGTGAAATATCTGGACGGGGAACGCCTGCTGGACAATCAGGACTTGTGTCAGCTCTTGCAGGCGAGCAAACGCTCGCTGCAACGCTACCGCAGCTCCGGCACGCTGCGCTACCAGATGCTGTGGCATAAAATCTATTACAAGGAATCGGACGTGCAGGAGTTCCTGAAAAATCATTTCGACGAGTTCAGGGGCTGCCGCAAGGTGGAAAAGGAGACGGGCTGAACGCCAAAGGCTGCCAGACGGACGCCACAAGCTGCCACCTGCGGCACGAGCCATTGCCACCGCACTGCGTACCGCTAAATTCGCGGCACATCCATTCAGGTACAATTAAATATCAATCAGTTATGGAACGAAAGAAAAAAGAACAGGACGTTCTGGTCGTCAGGGACGAGCAGACGGGCGAAATCGGCGTCGTCGCGGGTTTGAAGCGCGACGGCACGCCGAACATGAAGGCCGCCAAAGCGGAACACGCGCAGGACTTCCTGCGCTTCGACCGTCATGGCGACGTATTGGACAACTTCTTCTCCAACTTCTTCCGGCAATGTATGCACCCCAAGCGGTTCTCCTTCTACCGAGTAGCGACGGAGGGTCTCGAAAACGTGCTTACGGTCATCAAAGAGATGCTGAAGAAGCCGGACGAGTACCGCGATGTTCTCGCGGCGCACCGTGTCGATACGACCAAGTATGAACAGCAGGCCGAGCAGATGCGGCAGGAGGCGCAGCAGGAGACGGCTCGAAGCGTCGCGGAGGAAACGCCTGACGGCGTCGGCGGGCATCGGGAGGGCAATGCCGAAAGCCAGTCCGCCGAAACGGAGCGGCAGGCTCCCGACGAACGGGGCTACAAGCCTATCGACGACAGCCGCCTCGACCGCGCGGAGGTCGCCGAACGCTGGGGCATCGACCTCGCGGCGTTGGAGCAGTCGGGCGATCTGGAACGTATGCGCAACTACGGCAAGTCGCGCCTTATCGACTGCAACCCCGAAATCGGGGGTATCCGCGTCCCGATGCAGGCGCGGCTGTCGCTTCGGGAGAATCCCGACGGTACGGTGTCGCTCGTGCCGCACCCGATACGCCGTGCGCCGAACTACGATAAGTACCTGAACGTCAGGTTCACGCCGGAGGATCAGGAAAACCTGAAAAAGACGGGCAACCTCGGACGTGTGGTAGAGGTCGTCGATCCGGCGACGGGCGAGCTGTTCCCCTCGTTCGTCAGTATCGACCGCATCACCAACGAAACGGTATCCGTTCCGGTTAGGGAGATCAACATTCCCCACGAGGTGCTGGGCGCGGCGCTGGATGACAAGCAGCAGGCGGCACTTGCCAGAGGTGAGGGCGTGTACGTGGAGGGCATGACCTCGAAGAACAACGGCAAGGTGTTCGATGCCACGATCCAAATCAATGCCGACAGGCGGGGGCTGGACTTTCATTTCGGAGAAAGGAAGCAGCAGCAACGTCAGGAGCGGACGCAGGCGACAGAGGACGGGAAGCAGGAGAAGCCGCGCAAGCTGCGTATCGGGAGCACCCTGCTCCAAAGGCCGATTACCGACGAAATCAAGAAAGGCTGGGAGCAGAACAAATGGGTCTATATGGAGGGGCTTATCGACAGGAAGGGAAAGCCGTTCAATGCCTACGTGCGTCCCAATCACGAACGCGGCAAATACGACTTCTCCCGCAAGCGACCGGAGGAGGCGCAAATCCATGAAATCAAGCCCGACAACGCCTCCCGCACGCAGGTAGCGGTCAATTCGGAGGGCAAGACCCACGAGGCGACCAAGCACGTGGGCGAGCCGCTGCAACAGGGACAGACCGCACCCGCCAACGAGGAGCAGCAGCGCAGGCAGCAGAACGCGAACAGACCCCGAATGAAGATGTAGCTATGGCGGCCTTCCTCCTTCTGCTGTTCTTCTGCCTTGCCTGCGGCGCGGGCGGTTACGCCCTGCGGCGTGTCGATCGGCAGGCCGTCGATGAAGAAAACGCGCGGTATTACACCGCCGACGGGTATCACATCTATTACGACCGTAAAATCCTGCGCCGTCTGTACGGGCAGGAGGCTGCGGCGAATGAAACGAACGAATGAATCAACCGGGGCGTCAAGCCCCACCCACTAAATCCACAGTAAAACAAATCGAATATGAAAACGATCATTGCAGAAAAACCGAGCGTGGCGCGGGAAATCGCCCGCGTCGTGAAGGCCACCCGACGGGAGGCCGGCTATCTGACCGGAAACGGTTATAACGTAACTTGGGCGTTCGGCCACCTCGTGCAGCCCGCCCTGCCGGACGGTTACGGCATCAAGGGCTTCCACCCCGACAACCTGCCCATCATCCCTCCGGTGTTCAAACTGATCCCCCGTCAGGTCAAGGGCGAGAAGGGCTACAAGCCCGACAGCGACGCGGAGGCGCAAATCAAGGTCATCGCCCGCCTGTTCCGCGAGAGCGAGCGTATCATCGTGGCGACGGATGCGGGGCGCGAGGGCGAGCTGATCTTCCGCTACCTGTACGAGTACATCGGCTGCGCCACGCCATTCGACCGCCTCTGGATCAGCTCGCTGACGGACACCGCCATTCGCGAGGGGCTGGAAAGGCTCGAAAGCGGCAGCAAGTACGACAACCTCTACTACGCGGCCAAAGCCCGCAGCGAAGCCGACTGGCTGGTGGGCATCAACGCCACGCAAGCCATCACGGTAGCCGCCGGACGCGGCACGTATTCGCTCGGACGGGTGCAGACCCCCACGCTGGCGATGGTCTGCGAACGCTTCTGGGAGAACAGGCGTTTTAAGCCCGAAACCCTCTGGCAGACGCATTTCTCGACCGCCGGAGGGGAAAACGGCGAGGTCGTGAAATTCTCCTCCCGCGAGAAGTGGAAAGAGAAACGACCCGCGACGGAGGCTTACGAGGCACTCAAAGGAGAGGGTACGGCGCGGATTACGAAGGTCGAACGCAAGGAAACCGTGCAGGAGCCGCCCCTGCTGTACGACCTGACGACGCTGCAAAAGGAGGCGAACGCCAAGCACGGCTTCACGGCGGAAAAGACGCTCTCCATCGCGCAGAAACTCTACGAAGCGAAGCTGATCACCTACCCCCGCACGGGCAGCCGCTACATCCCCGAAGATGTCTTCGACGGGATTCCGGCCTTGCTGCTCACGCTCAAAGGCAACCCGACGTGGGGCGAACGCCTCGCCCTCGTGGGAGAGCCTACGCGCCGGAGCGTGGACGCGGCGAAAGTAACTGACCACCATGCGCTGCTTACGACGGGCATGAAGCCTAAAAACCTGCTGCCCGACGAGCAGACCCTCTACGACATGATCGTCGGGCGTATGCTGGAAGCCTTCTCTGACAAATGCGTCAAGGACGTGACGACCATCGTGGCGGAGTGCGGCGGTGCGGAATATACCGTAAAAGGCGCGATCGTCCGTCAGGCGGGCTGGCGCGGCGTGTATAACGAGGAGACGGAGGACACCGTGCTGCCCGCATGGTCGGAAGGCACGGAGCTGCCCGTCGCGGCCTGCTCGATGACCGAGGGCAAGACCAAGCCCAAACCGCTGCACACCGAAGCGACGCTGCTGGCGGCGATGGAGACCGCAGGCAAGGATGTCGAGGACGAGGAGGTGCGGCAGTCGCTCAAAGAGTGCGGTATCGGCACTCCGGCCACCCGTGCCGCCATCATCGAGACGCTCTTTTCACGGGAGTATATGGTGCGTCAGAAAAAGTCGCTCGTGCCGACGGAAAAGGGGCTGGCTCTCTATTCGGTGGTCAAGACGATGCGCATCGCCGACGTGCGCATGACGGGCGAATGGGAGGCCGCACTCGCCAAAATCGAACGCGGCGAGTTGCGCGACGCGACGTTCCGCAAGGAGATCGAGGCGTACACCTCCGAAATCACGACCGAGCTGCTGACCTGCGGTAAGCTGTTCGCGCCGTCGGCTTCGGAGTGCCTCTGCCCCAAGTGCAAGACGGGACGGATGCAGTTCTTCGGAAAGGTCGTGCGCTGCGACAATCCCGCCTGCGGGCTTCCCGTGTTCCGCGTGAAAGCCGGAAAGACGCTCTCCGACGCGGAGATCACGGAGCTGCTGGCCAACGGCCGCACCGGAGTAGTCAAGGGCTTCAACAGCAAGCAGGGCAAGAAGTTCTCGGCTGTCGTGGCCTTCGACGGGGAGTTCAACACCGTTTTCGAGTTCCCGGAGGCCGCCCGAACGGAAAAATCCACGAAACGAAGAAAATAATGCGTATATTTGCCCCTAAATTCACGGACTTAGATTGTTCTTCCGTTCCGACGGTCGATACCGATTTATTTTCTGTGGATTTAGTGGGTGGCACTCGGCGGGGACGTCGAGTGCCTTTTCTTCATCTTCCTTTTTATCCGATAATCCACTAAATCCATAGAATTATGAATAAGATGAACAAGCCTGCGGAGTTATCCTACTACGGGCTTTACCTATTGTCCTACCTCAAAGAGAACCATCCCGACAAGGCGGGCGACGCGGCCTTCATCGAAGCACGCGCCGACCGTGCCGCCGACGTGTACGAACGTGCGCGTCTGGAAGGCTACCTGCCCGAAGGGGCGCACGAGCTGGCGATGGCCGCCCTTTTGGAAGGGCTGCACTTTTCCAAGTACAACACCGTCATAGAGGTACTCTGGAACGAATGCGCGGACGAAGTGCCGCAAAGCGAGGCTCCCGCCGCCGCGCTGAAACTGTTACCTTATCTGGAGGGCGTCTTCGCCCGCTACCCGCTCTCGGACGACTTCGCCTACTCGCCCGAATACGAGCAGCTCTGCACAGAGCTTACGGGGGCTATCCTAATCTCGCTGGAAGAGAATGGCCTTTAACCGTAAAGCCAAGCTGCGCGACAACATCGAGGCGATACGGACGGCTTTCGAGTTGGGCAAGGCAAGACGGGCGGCCACTCCCCAAGAGAGGGAGCGGCTCGCCCGCTACTGCGGTTTCGGGGGACTGAAATGTATCCTCAATCCCGCCGCCTCGCTGACCGATGCCGTCCAGTGGGCGAAATCCGACCTCGACCTGTTCCCGCAGACGATGGAGCTGCACCGTCTGATCCGTGAGAACAGCGCCAGCGAGAACGAATACAAGCGTTATATCGACAGCCTGAAAAGCTCCGTGCTGACGGCGTTCTATACCCCGTCGGCGGTAACGGAGGCTCTGGCCGACGTGCTCCACGACTACCGTGTACGCCCGCTCCGCCTGCTGGAACCCTCCGCAGGACACGGAGCGTTCATCGGGGCGTTCGCGCGGAAGGACGCCGCCGTCGATGTCATGGCCTTCGAGAAAGACCTCCTGACGGGCAAAATCCTCTCCTGCCTCTATCCCGACAAGAAAATACGGACGGAGGGGTTCGAGCGCATCGAGAAACCTTTCGACGGCTATTTCGACGCAGCGGTCTCCAATATCCCGTTCGGCGACATGGCCGTCTTCGATCCGGCCTTCTCCGCGAGCGAGGCTCCCGCACGCCGCATGGCGACGAAAGCCATACACAACTACTTTTTCCTCAAAGGGCTGGATGCCGTCCGCGACGGCGGTATAGTGGCGTTCATCACCTCGCAGGGCGTGCTGAACTCCCCGCAAAACGAAGCGATACGGCTCGAAATGATGGAAAAGGCGCATCTGGTTTCCGCTATCCGTCTGCCGAACAACCTCTTTACCGACAATGCCGGAACGGAGGTGGGCAGCGACCTTATCGTCCTGCAAAAAGACACCCGCAAAGAGGGGCTAACCGAAGATGAAAGGCTGTTTACCCGAACGGGGACGCTGCGCGGCGTAAGCACCAACAGCTATTTCATCGAGCACGAGGAGCAAATCGTCTGCACGAGTGCGGATCTGGACACCGACCCCTACGGCAAGCCCGCGATGGTCTATCGGCACGAGGGCGGCGCGGAAGGCATCGCGGACAGCCTGCGCGGGCTACTCGACCGGAACCTGCACGCACGGCTGGCCATGCGCCTCTACTCCGGCGGCATTCGGGATGCGCGGCTGAAAGAGGAGCGGGCGGCGAAGGTACGGGCGGCGGAACCGCTCCTGCAAACGGAGGATGCAGGGCCGACTACCGTGTCGGAGAATACCCCTCGGACAGAAGCGGCACGCGCATCCGCACCGGCAAGAGAGGAGAAGCCCGAAATAGAGCCTCCGGTCATGAGCCTCTACGACCTGTTCGGCTTCACGGCGGAGGAGGTGCGCATCGCCCAGACGGGCGGCAAGCCCCGCCGCCGGAGCAACCGCCCCAAGCTGGCGCAACCCCGTCAACCGTCGCTGTTCGATGCGCCGACGCAAACAGCGGCGGCGACCACCCAAGAGGAACGGACGGCGCACAGCTCCGCTGAATCCGCACCCCGTTCCGCCTATCCCGTCGAGAACGGTTTCACGGCGGACTTGAACCGTCGCATCACCGACATCGAGCGGCAGATGCGCGAAGAGGAGGCGAAGCTCTCGGCAGAAGAAAGGCAGCGCAGGCACGAGGAGGAGATGCAGCCCCGACCGTTCGACGGATTATTGGAACCGCACCTGAAAGAAGGTTCGTTCGTCAGGGTGAACACCGCAGGCGTGCGTTATCAGGTCGGCTACCTGAAAGACGTTACCCGCTACGGGGCGACGTTCCACCCGCTCGATTTGGGAAAGGAGCAGCGGGAGAAAATTGCGGCATATATCTCGGTGCGGGACGCTTACGAGCAGCTCTATACTTACGAGGCCGAATATCACGATGAAGGGTCGGCGCAACGCGAGGCGTTGAACGCCCGCTACGACGAGTTCGTCGCGCGTTACGGCAATCTGAACGCCAAAGCGAACGTCAAGCTCCTTATGATGGACGCTTCGGGGCGCGACATCCTCGCCATAGAACGGGCGGAGGACGGGCGGTTCGTCAAAGCTGACATCTTCGACCATCCGGTGGCGTTCTCGCTCAACGGGATTACGCACGTCGATACGCCCGAAGAAGCCCTGTCCGCGTCGCTCAACCGCTACGGCGGCGTGAACCTCGACTACATGGAGGCGTTGTCGGACAGCAGCCGCGAGGAGCTGATCGACGCGCTGAAAGGGCGCATTTTCTACAATCCGCTGGCCGGAGGGTACGAGATCAAAGACCGCTTCATCGCGGGCAACGTCGTCGATAAGGCGGAACGTATCGAGGCGTGGATGGCCGAGAACCCGCACGGCGAGCGCGAAAAGGAGGCTCTTGCCGCCTTGCATGAGGCCACGCCACGACCGATTTCATTCGACGAGCTGGACTTCAACCTCGGCGAGCGGTGGATACCGACGGGGATTTACGCGGCCTACGCCTCCTACCTGTTCGATACGGACGTGAGGATCGGTTTCTCGGAGAGCATGGACGAATATTCGGTCAAATGCGGCGTGAAGAACGCCAAGATTCTCGACCAATACTGCGTCAAGGGCTATTACCGCAATTACGACGGTATCGCCCTGCTGAAACACGCCCTCGTGAATACCGTCCCCGACATGAGCAAGAGTATCGGCAAAGACGAGCACGGCAACGACATCAAGGTACGCGACAGCGAGGGCATACAGCTCGCCAACGCCAAAATCGACGAGATCCGCAACGGCTTCGTCGAATGGCTCGCGGAGCAGTCGCCGGAGTTTCAGAAAAGGCTCGCGGACATGTATAACCGCAAGTTCAACTGTTATGTCCGTCCGCAGTACGACGGCTCGCACCAGACCTTTCCCGACCTCGACCTGAAAGCCCTCGAACGGCGGTTCGGTATCAAGGATGTGTACCAGAGCCAGAAGGATTGTATCTGGATGCTCAAACAGAACGGCGGCGGCATCTGCGACCACGAGGTCCTGCGCCCATAAGGGCATATAGTAAATGTAGGTTTAGCAACCTACCCGGCAAGGGTTTTCAACGCCGGTCATTAGCCAACTTATCCAATTAGCCGAAAGGCGGTGGGGAGTGTCGCATGTTGGAAACGGCATAAGTCAGCTAACTATCGTGCTGCTACTGAATGTCTAAATGAAACGATGGATATGAGGATGAAGACTATACTGTTTGAACGGCAGTCCAAGTGGTTAGCTGGTAAACTCTGACGGTCATTATATGATAAGATAGTTATAAACGTCAGATTGCAATACTTCCACTTTCCGACTTCGAGTGAGAGAGCCGAAAACCGATTGCAACACAGCCGCGATAAGCGGAAAAGGACGAAAACCGCATCCGACAATCCATCACGCTATGTTACTATATGTCTAAATGGGGATTGCCTAAATGGGGAAACCCACATGGCAACAGAGTCTCCGTAGTAGTCCGAGCAAGGGAAAGCCTTGTACATGGCGAAGGGAGACAGTGTTATTTTTAATATGTTTAACGAAAGATGTGTGAGACATTATGAGAAATTCTGAGAATGTATTAAACAGTCTGGCTGGGCACAGCCAAGACCCGAACTACAAGTTTGAACGGCTTTACCGACTGATGTACAATGAAAACTTGTATGCGACAGCCTATCAGAACATCGCCCCCAACACGGGTAATTGTACGAAAGGCGCGGATGGTCAGTCCATAGACGGAATGAGCGTAAAACGCATACATAACCTCATTGACAGACTGAAAGATGAAAGTTACCGACCCTATCCTGCCAAGAGGGTCTATATTCCGAAGAAGAACGCCAAGAAGCGTCCCATAGGCATACCTGCCTTTGACGACAAACTTGTGCAAGAAGTCATAAAGATGGTGCTTGAAGCCATATACGAGGGGCATTTTGAAAAATGTTCGCATGGTTTCAGACCACATCGCAGCTGCCATACTGCATTGGCTTCCATTTCGGAAGGGTTTGACGGGACACGATGGTTCATTGAGGGGGACATCAAAGGATTCTTTGACAACATCGACCACGATGTCATGATAGGGATTCTTGGTGAACGCATCAAGGACGAGAGGTTCCTGCGTCTTATCCGCAAATTCCTGAAAGCAGGATATTTGGAACAGTGGGAGTTCCGCGGAACCTACTGTGGGACACCGCAAGGAGGTGTGCTTAGTCCGATATTGGCAAATATATACCTTGACAAGTTGGACAAGTACATGGTGGAATACATTTCATCATTCAATATCGGAAAGGCAAGGAAACGTAATCCCGAATACAAGAGGATTGGCAGCCGAAAGGACAAACGTGTAAAGAAATTGAAGAATAAGAGAGATAGGCAGAAGATAGCGGCATTGCGCATGGAGATAAAGAAGCTCCATCGTGAAATGCAACAGCATCCTGCCACTCTTGACATGGACGGGGACTTCAAACGAATGAGATACGTCCGCTATGCCGATGATTTCCTGATAGGTGTAATCGGAAGCAAGGAAGACTGCGTAAAGGCAAAGGAAGACATCAGGAACTTCCTGCTTGACAAGCTGAAACTTGAACTGTCCGATGAAAAGACCCTAATCACAAACGGTCATGATAGGGCGAAGTTCTTAGGCTATGAAGTCACCATCCGCAAGACGAATAAAACGAGAAAGAACAAAAAGGGGATTGCCATCCGTTCTCTCGACCACAAGACCGTACTATTGTTGCCTTTCGAGGTGATGAGAGATAAATTGATTGGTTACAAAGCCATGAAGATAGTACGGGAAAGGGGAAAAGAAAAATGGGAATCTACCTCACGTCCCTTTCTTAGAAGTAACGATGACCTTGAGATATTGACCCGATATAACTCGGAGATACGGGGCATCTACAACTATTACTGTCTTGCCAACAATATCAATATTCTGAATGATTTCTACTATATCATGAAAGAGAGTATGTATAAGACATTCTCGTCCAAGTATGAATCGACTGTAAGGAAGATAATCAACAAATACACAAAAGATAAAATCTTCCGTGTACAATTTGAGGACAGCAAAGGCAGGATGCACGAGCGTACGCTCTATCATGGAGGGTTCAAATGGAAGCCGGAAGCGCGGATAGATGATGCGCACCTGCTGCCCAGTTACCGTGGGACACAGAGCACGAGCCTTATGGCACGGCTCAAAGCCTGCGAGTGTGAATATTGCGGGGCTACGGACAACCTGAAAATGGTTCATGTCCGCAAGCTCAAAGACTTGAAGGGCTTGAAGGAGTGGGAACGCTTCATGATTGCCCGTAAAAGGAAAACATTAGCTGTTTGTGAAGAATGTTATCGTAAAATTCATGGAAAGAAATAGACTGACAATAACTACGGAGAGCCGTATACATGGAGACGTGTACGTACGGTTCGGAGGCGAGTATGTTGAAACCTGCCGTTCTTCGGAACGGCAAGGCGCGACATGCTTAGCCAGTGGCACGGGCAAGACGCTGATCATGTGTGTCGCGGCGCACGAGATGAAGCGGCTGGGGCTGGCGCACAAGCCGATGATTATCGGGCTGAAAGCCAACGTCGCGGAGATCGCCGAATGCTACCGCACGGCCTACCCGAACGCGAAGATACTCTACGCCTCGGAAAAGGACTTTTCGCCCGAAAACCGCGTGCGGTTCTTCAACAACATCAAGAACAACGACTACGACTGCGTCATCATGTCGCACGACCAGTTCGGCAAGATACCGCAGTCGCCCGAATTGCAGCAACAGATTTTACAAGCGGAGTTGGATACGGTGGAGGAGAATCTCGAAGTGCTGCGCAGTCAGGGCAAAGAGGTTTCCAAAGCGATGCTGCGGGGATTGGAGAAACGGAAAATCAACCTTTCCGTCAAGCTCGAAACCATCGCCCACGCCATCAAGTCGCGCACGGACGACGTGGTGGACTTCAAGCAGATGGGCATCGACCATATCTTCGTGGACGAGAGCCACCAGTTCAAGAACCTGATGTTCAACACGCGCCACGACCGCGTGGCGGGGCTGGGCAATCAGGACGGCAGCCAGAAGGCGCTCAACATGCTTTACGCCATCCGCACCATTCAGGAGCGGACGGGAAAGGATTTGGGCGCGACGTTCCTCTCCGGTACGACCATCAGCAACTCGCTGACGGAACTGTACCTGCTGTTCAAATACCTGCGTCCGAAGGAATTGGAGCGGCAGAACATCAATTCGTTCGACGCATGGGCGGCCATCTTCGCCAAGAAAACGACGGACTTCGAGTTTTCGGTAACGAACAACATCGTGCAGAAAGAGCGTTTCCGCTACTTTATCAAAGTGCCGGAGCTGGCGCAGTTCTACAACGAGATCACGGACTACCGCACGGCGGAGGACGTGGGCGTGGACAGGCCGCAGAAAAACGAGATACTGCACAACATCCCGCCCACGCCGCAGCAGGAGGAGTTCATCGAGAAGCTGATGCAGTTCGCGCAGTCGGGCGACGCCACGATACTCGGACGCGACAAGCTCTCGGAGACCGAAGAAAAGGCCAAGATGCTTATTGCAACGGACTACGCCCGCAAGATGGCGCTCGATATGCGGCTTATCGACCCCGACCTGTACGAAGACCACTCCGACAACAAGGCGAGCCGCTGCGCGAAAATGATTGCGGAGTATTACCACAAATACGACGCGCAGAAAGGTACGCAGTTCGTCTTCTCGGATTTGGGGACGTTCCAGCCGGGACAGTGGAACGTGTACAGCGAGATCAAACGCAAGCTCGTGGAGGATTACGGCATACCCTCGTCGGAGATACGCTTCATTCAGGAGTGCAAGAACGAAAAGGCTCGCAAGGCCGTCATCGACGCGATGAACGAGGGACGGGTGCGGGTAATCTTCGGCTCGACCTCCATGCTCGGAACAGGTGTAAACGCGCAGAAACGGGCGGTGGCGGTGCATCATCTCGATACGCCGTGGCGACCTTCCGACCTCGCGCAGCGCGACGGGCGTGCCGTGCGCAAAGGCAACGAGGTAGCCAAGCTGTTCGCAAGCGGCAAGGTGGATGTGATTATCTACGCGGTGGAGAAGTCGCTCGACAGCTACAAGTTCAATCTGCTGCATTGCAAGCAGACCTTCATATCGCAGCTTAAAAGCGGGGCGATGGGTGTGCGTACCATAGACGAGGGCGCGATGGACGAGAAATCGGGCATGAACTTCTCCGAATACATGGCTATTCTTTCGGGGAACACGGATTTGCTCGACAAGGCCCGTTTAGAAAAGAAGGTCGCGGCGTTGGAGAGCGAGCGCAAGACGTTCTACAAGGCCAAGAGCGCCTCCTCGTGGAAATTGGAGGACTACACCAAGAAGCTCGCGCATAACAACGACTGCATCGTCAAGATGACCGCCGACTACGAGGCGTTCCTCGCGCGGGTACAGACCGACAAGGAAGGCAACAAGCTCAACGCCGTGCGGCTCGACGGGCTGGAGGCCACCGACCACAAGAGCGTCGGGACACGCTTGCAGGAGATCGCCAGAAACGCCACGACGGGCGGCGAATACGTGCGTATCGGCGAGCTGTACGGCTTCCCGCTGCTCGTAAAGACCGAACCGCAGTTGAAAGACGGCAAGGAGGTAAAACTGAACCGTTTCTTCGTGGAGGGAGCGTTCAAGTACACCTACAACAACGGGCAGATAGCAATGGCCGACACCAAAGCGGCGTGGATGAACTTCCTGAACGCGCTGGAACGCATACCCAAGCTCGTGGAGCAGTACAAAGCGCAGAACGTAACCTACGAGCGGGACATTCCGATTTTGCAGGAAACGGTCGGCGGCGTATGGAAGAAGGAGGACGAGTTGAAGGCGCTGAAAGCGGAGGTCGCGGCGTTGGAACGCAAGATACAGCTCACGCTCGCACCACCCACACCCGAAGCCGGACAGGAACAGACCGATGGCGTGTGGCAGGAGAATGGGCAACGGGAACAGCAGCCGGAGGTCGTCAGACGAGGTACGGATACCGATTCGGAGGATTTTATCCGCAGCCATGTCCTTGTCGTGAGGCCGGGAATATCAGGAGAAGCTAAAATACAGAATAAAGGGATAAAAATTTGAAAACAATGAGCCTTTGAACAACGATTAATAATTATTTTTTGTAGTTTTACAGCAGAAAACAAAAGAAAGATTTATGAATCAGAAATATAGAGAAGAGGCACTTGGCCCGATGAAACTTATCTTCAATTATGAAGATGTGTTTTACAGTTTCTTCTACGATGACATCAGTGGTTGTATCCACCGTTCACGGGAGTATGCGATGAACTATGTATATTCAGGAGAAATGATTCTTGACAATGGCAAGGAACAAATCCATGTGGGAAAGGGCGAATGCGTGTATATTCCCCGAGATCATCACATCACAATGTATAAAAAGACATTCAATGGGGAAAGATATTGTGGCATCTTCCTGAATTTCTCACGGAATTTCCTGCGTGAAATGTATGTTAAATTCGACCAGTACAAGACACCAGCGAATACGCCCAAACTGAATCCGGGGGTGATCAAACTGCCGAAGACTGCGGAAATCACCAGCCTTTTCGCTTCATTGACCCCGTTTTTCGATCCGGAAGTGAAACCGCAGGACGATTTCATGCACCTGAAACTGCAAGAAGGGCTGCTCGCCCTGCTGCATATAGACAAGAGGTTCGCGCCTACGCTTTTCGATTTCAATGAACCGTGGAAAATCGACATTCTGGACTTTATGAACAAGAACTATATGTACGAGTTCACGATGGAAGAGCTGGCCCATTACACGGGAAGAAGTCTTGCCACCTTCAAGCGTGATTTCAAGAAAGTCAGCGACCTGACACCGGAGAAATGGTTAATTCGCAAGCGATTGGAAGTAGCCTATACCATGATGCAGGAAGGAGGAAAGAAAATTGTGGATGTTTACGCACAAGTCGGTTTCAAGAACCAGTCTCACTTTTCTTCTGCATTTAAGAAACAATACGGTATCGCACCCACGGCTGTTTCCGTATAATCTCGATTGACCTTTTCAGCAATATTTTTTGAGCCTCACAGCAATTTCGCTGTGGGGCTTTTGCTTTACCTTTGCATCGTACAAAGATATAAAACAAAGAATGTTATGACAAAGAAGCTATTATCCCTTGCCCTATTGCTTTGCTTTTCGCTCTCGGTAAATGCTTGCAGTACGTCCGAGCCACATTCGGATACAAGTGAAACCGAAACACCGACAGGGTCGGAAGAAAATGAAGGCGAGGGGGAATCTACAAATGGAATGTTCGACTTATCGGAAGGTAAGAACGGAAATCCTCCAGTAATTACACTTGGTAGCGGCTATACCATGCCTGTTCTCGGTCTTGGCACTTACAGCCTGCACGGGGACGAGTGTATCAACGCCATTCTCTCCGCCATCAAGCTGGGTTACCGCAAATTCGACACGGCCACATTTTATGGCAATGAAGAAGAAGTCGGCGAAGCTATCCGGCGTTCAGGTGTTCCGCGCGAGGAGCTTTTTGTCTGCACCAAACTATATCCCAACGAGTTCGGCAATGCGGAAAAAGCCATTGAGGAATCCCTCGCCCGCCTCGACATCGGGTATGTGGATTTGATGTTGCTCCACCATCCGGGAGCGAATGATGTGGAAGCCTACAAAGCGATGGAACGGGCTGCCCGCGAAGGGAAGATACGTTCGCTGGGCGTTTCCAACTATTATATAAAGGAAATGACGGAATTTCTGCCCAAAGTAAACATCAAACCCGTGCTTACGCAGAATGAGATACACCCCTATTATCAGGAGAAGGAAGTCGTGGAGTTCATGCACAAGAACGGAATAGTCATCGAAGGCTGGTATCCTTTCGGGGGAAGGGGCTGGACGGGAGCCATGTTTGCCGACGAAACCCTTCAAGAAATAGCCGAAGTGCATGGCAAATCTCCCGCACAGGTCATCCTGCGTTGGGACTTGCAGAATGGCGTAGCGGTTATTCCCGGTTCGAGTAATCCAGAACACCAGAAAGAGAATATCTCCGTGTTCGATTTTGAACTGACCGAGGACGAAATGGCACGAATCAATGCGCTCGACCGCAACGAAAAACATGATTGGTATTGATTTTTTGATAATTAAGAATAAGATATGAACGAAACAAAAAGATTCGAAGGCAAAGTAGCTTTCATTACAGGAGCAGGCGGCGGACTTGGCCGCGGAGTGGCAATCGGTTTCGCCAAAGAAGGGGCGAACGTGGTAGTAACCGACCTTTCGGAAAAGGCCAACCGGGAAACGGCACGGATGGTGGAGGAAGCCGGAGGCAGGGCATTGGCCGTTACCGTGGACGTAACCAAATCAGACGACATCAAAAATGCCCTTGCTAAAACAGTTGAAACATTCGGAAAACTCGACTTTGCCTTCAACAATGCAGGAATTGAGTACAAGATACAACCCTTGCATGAAATCGAGGAAGAAGAGTTCGAACGGCTGAACAGTATCGACTTGCTCGGTGTATTCAAATCGATGAAATACGAAATCCCTTTGATGCTGGAGAACGGTGGCGGTGCTATCGTCAATACATCGTCCACTTCGGGAGTAGCCGGTTTCCGGGGCGGCTCCACGTATGTGTCCGCCAAGTACGGCGTGGTGGGACTTACCAAGTCGGCCGCTTTGGACTATGCTGGGCAGGGTATCCGCATCAATGCCGTGTGTCCGGGTGTAATCGACACGGAAATGATACGCCGTTTCTCCGGAGGCACTCCCGAAGGTTACAAGGCGATGATAGCGCAAGAGCCTATCGGACGCCTCGGTAAAATAGAAGAAGTGGTGTCTGCCGTGCTGTGGCTGTGCTCCGAAGGTGCAGGTTTCATGGTAGGCCACGCCCTTGTGGTGGATGGCGGTCAGACCGTAGGCATCTCGAATGACAACATAGAACAGTAGTGCCATGAAACACTCGTCTTACATCCATAATATGAGCCTTCGTCCCCCTCTGTTCTGCAACGGAGGCTCTGCCTTATTCCGGATGAGAAAGTCATTGCTGCTTTGGATTATGATTTTCGGATTGGGAACAGTTTTGTTCGCCCGGCCTTCGGGTGTCAAGGGACATATAGGATTATATACAACGAACATCGGGAAAATAAAAGTCACTGTCGTTACGGACGGACATCTGCCCGTAAACCCCGTACAGGCGGAATTTGCACAAAGAGTCGATTCGGCAAAAGTAGCAGAGACTTTGAAAAATGGCTTTTCATCTCCAACAGAAGTGGATTTGGCGATGAATGTTCTCCTGCTGGATTATGACGGTAAACTTATACTAATAGATGCGGGAGCCGGAACCGTATTCGGCAGCGGGTGCGGACGTTTGGCTGAAAATCTGTCATACGCAGGAATCTCTCCCGAAAAAATAACCGATATAGTCCTTACCCATGCGCATCCCGACCATATAGGGGGACTGACCGATAGCAGCGGAAAACCAGCGTATCCTAATGCGGAGGTTTGGCTGTCAGATACCGAATATGATTTCTGGACAAATCCGACACCGGATTTTTCAGAAAGCACCATGACGGACACGGCACACATGCAAATGCTCGTAGAAGTGGCGCAAAAGAATATCAAGGCTGTCGGAGATCGTTTACGGCTGTTCCGCGACGGGGAAACATTGCTCGGTTGCCTGCAAATGGTCATAGCACCGGGGCATACGCCGGGACATTCAATTATCCGGATATTCTCTGATAATGAGGAACTGTATCATATTGCTGATGTCGTACATTCGGAAATTCTCTCTTTCACGCATCCCGAATGGATTTACAACAGTGATACGGATTACAGAATGGCAATAGAGACCCGGAAAGAGGTATTGGGCAGGATGGCAGACACAAAAAAGCTGTTTTTCGCCTATCATTTGCCGTGGCCCGGATTGGGTTATGCGACACGCATGGGAGACGCATTCGAGTGGCATCCACAGAGGATACCGATGCCGTATTGATATTGACAACAACATATAAAAAATCGGATTATGACAAATAAAGTAATAGACAGCATGATGTCGCACCGCTCCATCCGTTCCTATACGGACGAACCGGTGGACGAAAAGCAACTCGACTGTATCATACGTGCGGTACAGGCCGCGCCGAACTGGGTGAATCTGCAACTCGTCTCGGTAGTTGCCATCAAGGATGCGGAACGCCGGAAACTGTTTTCCGGACTGTGCGGCGACCAGCCCCATATCGCCGAAGCCCCCGTGTTTTTGGTGTTCTGCGCCGATTATCATCGTGTAGCCCTTGCCTGCCGGAAAAAGGGGCAGACATTGGAAGAGGCCATGCACGACATCGACATGGTGATTGTGGGAGCGCACGAGGTGGGTATCGCTCTCGAAGCTGCTACAGTAGCGGCGGAATCTTTGGGGCTGGGCACGGTTCCCATCGGCGATGTGCGGAAGAATGCAAAGGAGGTCATTCGGGAATTGCAGTTGCCCGAATATGTATTCCCCATGCTGGGGCTGTGCATCGGTCATCCGGCAAATGACCCCGGACTGAAACCCCGTATGCAGAAAGAGGCCGTATATTTCGAGGAGAGATACAATGCGGACTTGTCGTCAGAACTCGATACTTACGACGAGGCCTATTCTAAATACCTGCTGGAACGCCCGTGGAACAACCGTGTGGGCAACTGGACGGATTTGGCTGCCGACTTTTATCTCCACCCGTTCCACTATCGGGGCGTGGCAGAGGCTCTGGAGCAGCAAGGATTTTTATCAACTAAAAAAGTAAGGACACTATGACGAGAGACAATCTCAAAGCAAACATGCTTGAACCGCTGAAAAAAATAGCGATAGCCCTGTTCATTTGTATAGGTGGAACGGGAAACCTTATAGCGCAGGAAAATAAACTTAATACGAATAACATCATGGAAGAAAAGTTGAATTTGGCTCAAGAGTGGGACAAGGTTTTCCCACAGAGCGACAAAGTAGATCACAGCAAAATCACGTTTCACAACCGCTACGGCATCACGCTGGCGGCAGACTTGTATATGCCTAAAAATGTTGAAGGCAAGCTGCCTGCCATAGCTGTTTGCGGTCCTTTCGGGGCTGTCAAGGAGCAGGCATCGGGACTGTATGCGCAAGTGTTGGCGGAACACGGATTCCTTACCATCGCCTTCGACCCTTCGTTCACGGGCGAGAGTGGCGGACACCCCCGTTATGTGGCTTCGCCTGACATCAACACCGAGGATTTCTGCGCCGCCGTGGATTACCTTTCCACCCGTACCGATGTGGATGCAGAACGCATCGGCATACTCGGTATCTGCGGCTGGGGAGGCATGGCGGTCAACGCAGCGGCCATTGACACGCGCATCAAAGCTACGGTAGCCTCCACGATGTACGACATGAGCCGCGTCAATGCCAACGGCTATTTCGATGCCGCCGACAATGCGGACGATCGGAATAAACTGCGGCGGGAACTGAACGCGCAGCGCACGGCAGATTATCGTAACGGCTCGTATGAGCTTGCCGGAGGTTTGCCAGACAGCGTACCCGACGATGCCCCGCAATTTATGAAGGACTATTTCGCCTATTACAAGACGAAACGGGGCTATCACGAACGTTCGCTCAACTCCAACGGAGGCTGGAACAAGACATCAGCACTCTCGTTCCTGAATATGCCCATTCTGTCGTATGCCGATGAAATTCGCAATGCGGTGTTGCTTGTCCACGGGGAGAAAGCCCATTCGCGTTATTTCAGCGAGGATACCTACAAGAAGCTGACAGGCGACAATAAAGAGTTGCTGATTGTTCCCGATGCCAACCATACGGACTTGTATGACAACTTCGGTAAGATACCGTTCGACAAAATTGAAGCCTTCTATCGTGAATACCTGAAATGATGTGCGGATGGGAAAGCGACTGATTACATTCCGGGACGGGCGGCAGGTCTGCCCGCTCGGACAAGGAACTTACCAGATGGGACGGCGGCGCAGCGAGGAGATAAAGGCACTGCGTCGGGGCATCGACTTGGGGCTGACAGTGATAGACACCGCCGAAATGTACGGTACGGAAGAACTTGTGGGCGAAGCGGTGCGCGGATCTCGCGACAAGGCGTTCATCGTGAGTAAGGTACTGCCGGGAAATGCCAGCTACGAGGGGACGAAACGTGCTTGTGAGCGGAGTCTCCGGCGGCTCGGTACGGACTATATCGACCTTTATCTGTTGCATTGGATTGGCAGTTACCCGTTCGCCGAGACTGTCCGTGCAATGGTGGAATTACAGCAGGAAGGTAAAATCCTGCAATGGGGCATGAGCAACCTCGATGTGGCAGACATGGAGCATATCCTGTCGTTGCCGCACGGCAGGGAGTGTGCAGCCAATCAGGTGCTTTACAACTTGAAAGAGCGTGGCATCGAATATGACCTTGTTCCGTGGAGCGAACGGCACGCCATACCCATCATGGCTTATACGCCGCTTGGCGAGGGGCGTTTGAGGAACCATCGCACGTTGCTCGGCATCGCAAACAGGCATAACGCCACTCCCACGCAGATCATGCTGTCATGGACGATGCGCACCTCGAATGTCATTACCATACCGAAAGCAGGCAGCATCGCTCATGTAGAAGAAAATGCCCATAGTCTTGACGTTGTCTTGACGGAAGAAGACCTGAAAGAGATAGATGCGGCTTTCCCTGCACCTGTACGGAAAATACCATTGGCCGGATGGTAAATTATTATGTGTCGGTCGAAACAATATAATAAGGCATCATGCACATAGCCATTACCACATTGCCGGGATATAGTTTGCGAGATAAAAAACTGTTGGCTCGCAGACTGAAAGATGCCGTCGCTTCATTGGGCGTATTGCCGATTACAGTATCGGTTTCCATAAAAGATTTACCCAAAGAAGAATGGGATGAATTTATAATAAAACTGCATGATGATGAGATAATTATTCCGGAAGTGAATAAAAAATGACTGATGGGTAATTTTTTCAAGGTGCAATCTCTTGTGGTCGTTGAAAAGTAAGCTAATGGTTAATATTCATTGCAATAAAAGATAATAATGAAATTATCATTACAGCATAAAATCCTTTTCGGATATATCATATCAGTGGCGGTCATAGGCAGCATGGCCGCCATTTTGTTACATGAGCGCACCCGCATACGCGAGATAGCGGCGGAAAGCGACGAACTCCGCACCGTCGGACAGAACATCACCGTCGCCCACCGTGAGATTACGGAACTCGCCACTTTGGGCGAGGGTGTGCTCGGCTGGGACGAGGAGGATTTCCGCGCCTACCGCGCCCAACGGCTCCGCCTCGACAGCCTGCTGCTCGCGCTCCGTCGGGAGTGCGTCCGTTTCGTGCGCCCCGAACAGGTTGATACGCTGCGGATGCTGCTTGCGGCCAAAGAGACGCACCTGCTGCGCATCATGCGGAGCGTCCGCCAGCGGGAGGAGATGGACAGCCTGATCGCCCAGAGGCTGCCGACCGCCGTCGCCAGTGCCGTCAAGCCCCGCATAGAGGTACGGCGCAAAAAAGGCATCGCGGGCTTCTTCGGCAAGAAGGACACGATACGGGTATATTCGCCGTCGCAGAACCTACATGCGCTGAACAGCCAAATAAATACTTTGCGGGATACCCCGACCTTTGATTTCAATGATCCGGTGGACAGCCTACGTCGGCAAAACAGACAGTTGAACCGCGAACTGTCGGCACTTATCTCCCTGCTGGACGGGCAGGTTCAAAAATCGTTCGACTTCCGGGAAAAACGAATAGCCGACATGAGGCAGACCTCTTTCCGCATACTCTCCTGCGTGCTGGGCGTAGCGATTCTGCTGCTTATCCTCTCGTATATCATCATCCAACGGGACATCCGGCGGCGGGAGACCGGAGAGCGCAAGTTGAAAGAGATTATCGGCCAGAACCGCGACCTGCTGGACATGCGCAAGAAAATCATCCTGACGATTTCCCACGACATACGCGCCCCGTTGAGCATCATCAACGGCAGCGCGGAGCTGGCGATGGAGACGCGCGACCGCAAGAGGCGCAACAGCCATCTGACCAATATCGGCGTGCTGTGCAAACATATCCTGCACCTGCTGAACAACCTCTTGGACGTGTACCGTCTCAACGAGGCGAAGGAGACCCGCAACGACACCCCTTTCCGGCTGTCCGACCTGCTGGAACGTATCGCGGCGGGATTCACCCGTGCTGCCAACGACAAAGGGCTTCTTTTTCAGTGCGATTTCGAGGGCACGGACGTTACGGTCTGCGGCGACAGCGACCGCATCGAGCAGATCGCGGACAACCTGCTCTCGAACGCCGTCAAGTTCACCGAAGCGGGAAGTGTCGGCTTCACCTCCTGCTACGAAAACGGGAGGCTCCTGCTGACCGTCGAAGATACGGGTATCGGCATGAGCGAGGAAACGGCGGCACGCATCTTCGACCCGTTCGAGCGTTCGGCTCCCGACACGAACGCCGAAGGTTTCGGCTTGGGGCTGTCGATCACGAAAGGGCTGGTCGGGCTGCTGGACGGGGAGATTACCGTCGCCAGCGAGGTCGGCAAGGGCAGTACCTTCCGCGTGTCGCTCCCCCTGCCGCTGTCGGACGAGACGGTGGAAAACGAGGAGCGGGTTTCCAATCCCGCCGCACGCCTTCCGCAGCGTGTCCTCGCCATCGACGACGACCCGTTGCAGCTCGAAATCGTCAGGGAGATGCTCGAACGCAACGGCGTCTCCTGCACGACCTGCGGGAATACCCGTGCGCTGGTCGGGGAGATGCGCAAGGCGGACTACGACCTGCTCCTGTCGGATATACAGATGGCCGGAACGAACGGTTTCGAACTGCTGGAACTGCTGCGCAACTCCAATATCGGCAATTCGCGCACGATTCCGGTCGTCGCCATGACCGCACGGGGCGACAAGGAACGGGAGGCTTTCGCCTCCGCCGGATTCGCCGCCTGCATCTACAAGCCGTTCTCGATGCGCGAGCTGCTCGACCTTATCGCCTCCGTGGTGAGCGGCACGAAGCCGGAGGCCGTATCAGCGGATTTCGCCGCGCTCACGGCGGACGTGAAGGACAAAAAGCGGCTGCTTCGGACGTTCATCGGAGAATCCCGCAAGGACATCGCGCAGCTCCGCGAGGCAGGCAACGACCGTAGGCGGCTGCGGGAAGTCGTACATCGTATGCTGCCGATGTGGGAGCTGCTGCAAACGGACGAACTGCTGTGCGCCTACCGGGATGTGCTGCATGACGACAAGGCGGACGACGGAGCGGTCGGGGAATACACGCAACGGGTCATAGACCGTACCGCCCTGCTGATCGCGGAAGCGGAAAACGAAATGAAGCATGAAACAAAAGATATTGATCGTTGAAGATAACGTCGGCCTGTCGCAGATGCAGAAAGACTGGCTGCTGCAAGCCGGGTACGAGGTAACGACGGCCATCGACGAGCCTGCGGCACGGCGTCTGCTCCGCAAGACGGCTTTCGATTTGATCCTCTCGGACGTGCGCCTGCCCGAAGGGGACGGCATCTCCCTCTTGGAATGGACGCGCGGGGAGAGGATGACGACCCCGTATATCGTCATAACGGAGTACGCAACGGTGTCCGACGCGGTACGTGCCATCCGTTCGGGCGCGAAAGACTACCTGCCCAAGCCCGTACACAAGGAGCGGCTGCTGGAAATGGCCGACGAGATACTGCGCCCGCTTTCGACCGTGCAGCGGGAGGAGAAGGTGCTGTTCCGACGCCGCAGCGCACAAGCCCGCCATGTGGAACGGCTCGCCGCGCTGGTCGCGCCGTCGGATATGTCGGTCTTGATTCTCGGTGCGAACGGGACGGGCAAGGAATCTGTCGCCCGCAACATCCATCGGTCGAGCGAACGGCGAAACATGCCGTTCGTGGCCGTAAACTGCGGCGTGCTGCCCAAAGAACTCGCCGCGTCCCTCTTTTTCGGCCATGTCAAGGGAGCGTTCACGGGAGCCGACGCGAACAGGGAGGGATATTTCAGTATGGCCGAAGGCGGCACGCTGTTTCTGGACGAAATCGGTACGATGCCGTATGAAATACAGGCCATGCTGCTGCGGGTGTTGCAGGAAAACACCTACCTGCCCGTCGGCGGCAAACGGGAACGGAAAGCGGACGTGCGGATCGTCGCGGCCACGAACGAGGATATGGCAAAAGCGATTCGGGACGGTCGTTTTCGGGAGGACTTGTACCACCGGCTCTGCGAGTTCGAGATCCGGTTGCCGCTCCTTTCGGAGTGTCCCGACGACATCCTGCCGCTCGCGGAGTTCTTTCGGGAGCGCTACTCGAAAGAGCTGCGGCGTGAAACATGCGGGTTCACGGAGGATGCCGCCGAACGGCTGCTCGCCTACGCATGGCCGGGCAACGTGCGGGAGTTGCAGAACAAGGTCAAGCGGGCGGTGTTGCTGGCCGAAAGCGGCATCGTCCGTGTGGAGGACATGGGGCTGAAACCTGCCGAACCGACAAGCGACGCGGATCATTCGCTGGCCATCCGGGATGAGGCGGGCGAGAAACGCCGTATCGTCGAAGCCCTGAAACGGTGTGGCGGCAACCGCACGGAGGCGGCAAAACTGCTGCGCATCGACCGCGCTACCCTCTACCGTAAAATGAGAAAATACGGACTGAATGAATAATTAACGGACTTATAGCCCTTGCATCTCACTGAAAAGGTGTATATTTGGGCTGGAAATAGATAAAAATAGCGGTGGAGGCCGACAGCCTGCCGCCGTAATTATACATAAGTACGCAAGACGTTTCCGGCGTGAATCTGGAAAATTGACTGAAAGGGACTATTGCGTGAGGCTTATGCTATGCTTTTGCGTAGCGTGCGCTCACGTACTCCTTTCAGGGCATTCCAGAGCCTACGTCGGAGGTGGTGTAGATGCACGCTACTTTTTATTTGGGCAAAGGATATGGCAAAGGTACGGATAGTTGTCGCAATGACATTGGACGGCTGTCTCCCCGCGAAGGAGGACGGGCGGTTGGAGTGGTTGAAAACAGACCGCAGGGGCTTTCGCCGCTGGTACGGATCGTGCGACCGCCGTCTGTCGGACGACGAACCCTTCGTCGATTTTCTCTGTATGAAAGACCGCCCCGACAACCGGACGACCTATCTGGCCGAGATCTACGATGCCGGACACCTGCGCCTACTGCGCGGTCTTTTCCTCTATCATGCAGTCGATGAAATCGTCTTCTACCTGCTGCCCGTAGTCCGGCGCGGCGGTGTCTCCATCGTCGGGGAATTTTCCGCTGCGGAGTGGAAATGCGTACAGATAAGACGGTACGGGAACGGCATTTGCCGGATCGTTTACCGCAAGCTGTTGCAATAGACTGTTGCAAGGTGCGAAAAAACGTTGCAGTCTGCGACACGAAAAATCAGCCCTAAACAGAAGACCGAAAAAATATGTCGTTGAACGTCAGGAAGATATTTTCAAATATGCTTCCGACCTTCGTTTCAGGTTCGGGGTTTGTCCCTTGTTTCCATGAGACCCGTTGCGCAACAGGGCAGGAAACAATGAAGTACGAATCTGATAACCCCGAACGATATGGACTACCATACATTGACCGAAAGCGATTTTTTCCGCTTCGTCAGCCAGAATACGGAGGCTGCCGACATCCGGGCGGCCTACGATGAGTTTTCACGAACGATATTCCGCTCCTACGTGGAGGCGGGCGATCCCTACCGATTGCTTTTCGCGTTGATTTACGCGGAGGTAGAGCTGCAAAGCCTCCATGACACCCTTCCCGATAGGAAGGATGGGCAAGCCGCCTATCTGAAAAAAGCCCTTGCGCTCGTGCGGCGTATGCTGGAAAACCTGCAAACCCAAGTGCCGCCACTATCCGCCGCACAAAAATCAGACATTCAACCCCCGCCTTTCCGTTGGACGGGTACGCTGATCGAGTTGGTCGAACTTATCTACGGTTTGCAGGAAATCGGCTGTATCAATGACGGAGAAGCCTCAATCAACGAATTGACGGGTTATTTGGGTAAGTTGTTAGGCGTAGAAATAAAGGACATCCTCTGTTATAATACCTATGCCAACATAAAACACCGCAAAAATGAAAGCCGCACCTATTTCCTCGACAAAATGCGCGAGCGTCTGAACCTGCGGATGCAGCGCGACGACGCCAAAGAGCAGGCAAGAAGATAAACCCGAAATAGAACAGAGCCGCATTTTCTGCGGCTCTGTTCATTATATATTTATTTCTGTTGCAACAAATGCGCTAATGCCGGATCGTTCTGTATGCGCTCCAATTCGTCGGCGACAATCTGCCTCACGTCGGTTTTGATACGGTTGTAGTTCTCCTGTATCATCTCTTTCATGCAGTCCTTTCCGTCCTCGTCCGTGAAATCGGTAATGACGGGTATGGGCTTGTAGGCTTTCTCCTCCCGTTTTACTTTTTCAGCGTCCACGACGATCTCGCAGTGGAAAATCTTCTGCTCGATGCGCTCGTCGAACGTGTCGGCAACGGAGCCTACGAACATTCCCTGCGTCAGAGAGGAAATTTTCGAGGGTGGAATCAGCGAATCCATCTGGGTATTGATGGAGGTGGACTTGTCGTTGCGGTTGATGGTTATGCTCTGCCGCTTCTGCAAGACCTTGCCGAAACGTTCGGATAGTGTCTTGGCCGTCTCCCCGACAACCTGACCGGAGAAGATATTGCCGACGGTGTTCATCACGACTTTGGCCTCCTTGTCACCGTAGTCGCGGACTAATTGGGAGAAATCCTGAAATCCCAGAAGCACGGCTACCTTGTTGCTTCGTGCTGTCGCTATCAAATTATCCAAACCCTTGAAATAGATGGTCGGCAGCTCGTCGATGATGATCGAGGATTTGAGTTTTCCTTTCTTATTGACGAGCTTCACGATGCGCGAGTTATACAGACCGAGAGCCGCACCGTAAATATTCTGGCGATCGGGATTGTTGCCCACGCAGAGAATTTTCGGCTCCTGCGGGTTGTTGATGTCGAGCGTAAACTCGCTGTCGGACATGACCCAATAGAGCTGGGGCGAAATCATGCGCGAGAGTGGGATTTTCGCCGACGCGATCTGCCCCTGAAGCTGCTCGGCAGCCCCTCCGAGCCAAGCGTCCATGAACGGCGAAAGGTAGTTTTCGAGTTCGGGGTACGAGGATAGTATCGGAAAAATATCCTCGTACCTGCGGTTCAGAAATTCGATGGCGTGCGGGAAGGTACAATACTTGCCGCCTTTGTAGATTTTGAGATACCAGATAATTGCCGCAAAGAGGATTATAGGCGATTCTACGAAGAAGTCGCCCTGTTTCTGCACCCACGTTTTGTTCAAATTAAGCATGATCGTGTAGGCGCTCTCGTATGCGTCGGTAATGTCCTCCATGAAGTCGGGGTGAATGGGGTTGCAGCGGTGCGAGCGTCGCGGGTCGTCGAAATTGATCACATAGAATTTCGGCTTCACCTCGTACCCGTCCAAGTGGTTCATCAGGTGGTTGTAGGCAATGGTCGAGAGGTCTGCAAACTTGAAATCGTAGATATACATCGAGTAGCCCTTCTCGATCTGTTGCTTGATGTAGGAATTGACTACGGCGTATGATTTTCCGCTGCCCGGCGTGCCCAATACGATGGAGGCACGCTGGGGCAAAAGAATGTTGATCCAGCCGTTGTGCCACCTCTTTTTATAGTAGAAACGGGTGGGCAGGTTCACGGAGTATTCGTTGGTCAGAAGGCGTGTCTCCTGCTGGAACGATTCGTTTTCGTTGTTGAACGGGTCGTCCATGAGGTTGTTTTTCAAAAGGCGGCTTGCCCATAGTCCGGCCATCAGGAGGCAGACGTATCCCGCCGCCACCGTTGCGATGTAGAGTATCACCGTCGCCGTGAGCGGCAGCGGCAGGTCGAGCAGCCACCAGTTCAGGAAGAACAGCACGAAGCCCGCCACGAGAGCCGTGCCGATTCTCGGCCACGTGATCTTCTCGTCCTTCACGCCCGTCGTCCCCAAGCACGAGAGGGCGAGCAGTACGACGGCAAAGAGTTTCGTGTAGAGTATCGAGTGGAACAGGTGCGCCGTGCGGTCGAAGTTCATCAGGATTCTATCGACCACGCCGATATTCACGCCCCACGCGAGTACCGCTTCATAGCAATACCAATACACGTTCATTACTACCAATAATATACTTACGGCACGCAGAAAATCCATGATTTTCGCCAATGCCCGAAGATCGTCTTCTTGTTGCATAATGATTAGGATAATTAGATTTTACGATGTTTTCTTTTTTTCTTCTTTCGTCGCAGCATTTCGCGCATGAAGGCTTCCTCCTCCGTGTCCGCCGCGCCCCCTTCGGTCGAGAGCAGCCCCCAGCCTCCGGCGGCAATGCCGTCATCGGACAGGCTTTCAGCCAGCCTTACGGTGTCGGGCGTGTCGTGCAGCGGCAGGGATATGGAAAGGGGGATGCCCGGACGCGGCGGCTCGAAGTGCTCCTGCAAGGCGTTCGCTGAAAGCTCCTTGCCCATGCGCGAGCCGTTCAGTACGCACCCCGTGCGGTGGTCGATGAACGTCGCGCCGTAGATACGCCCCGTATCGGTTTCGCGCAGCACGACATCCACGCCTTTGGCTCGGAGCAGGGCGATGAACTCCGCACGGTCTTTCGTCCGGCGCAGGGCGGCAATCACCGTCGCTTTGGTCATGTCGCCGAGCTTCCGCTCCTTGATCTGCTCCTTGCTTGCGGCGCACCACCTCCCGAACGCCTCGTACCCGTAGCGTTTCCCGAAGCGGGAGGCTTTGATCGGCGTGCCGGCCTTGTTTCCCTCGCCGTCGAGCGCGGAATACACGAACCCGCCGTATTCCCGGCCTCGCACCTCCCCGCGACACTCCTCTACGGTTACATTGTAGAGGGCGAGCAGGGCGCGGTACTCTCCGAGCGTCTGGAAACGGTATTTGCCCGATATGCCTTTCAGCACGTTCCCGATCTGCTTCTTCACGTCGCCCGCCGCCGCATCCACCGCACGGAGCGGTTCGTGTTGCGTCTGCCGCTTGCGTTCGGCGGTGTGCAGTCCGTATTTCTGTTCCAATGTGCGGGTAATGTTCTTGCTGCGGCGACGGATGAAGCTGTCGCCGATTTTCCGCCCCGTCTCGTCCACCGATAGCGTTACGATATGCAAGTGGTGGCGGTCTATGTCCTCGTGCTTGAATACGGCATAGGGCTGGTTGCCGTAGCCGAGCTTTTCGAGGTATTCTCCGGCTATGGCCGTCAGTTCCGCATCGTCGAGGCGGTCGTCGGGGTGCGGATTCAGGGAGATATGCACGACGGGTTTCGAGGTTCGCACCTGCGGCGGCATACAGCGTGCGAAGTCCTCCGCCGCCTGCCGTATGTCGAATGTTCCCGTGCCGTCGTCGAAAATCTTGTGCGTCAGAAGCAGCCGTCCCTGCCCCTCGTTCACCTTCTCCCCGTTGTACGCCAAAGCCCCGTAAAGGGAGCTTCCTACACTGATTTTGGCAACCATCGTTGCTGAAATTCATGTGTCAGGGCGAGGATTTGACGGCTCAATCCGGCCAGTTCGACGGTCATTTTTTCCAGCTTGTAAAGCAAGGCCATCGCCTTCTTCTCCGAAAATCGGCTTTTCAGCTCCTTCACGGTCTGGTTGTAATTCACCCCGACGGCGCGGTATTGCGCGTGCAGGGAGGAGAGTTTGGTGTAATAATCGACGAGCGTCTTATCGACTTTCAGCACGCGAAATTCGGCTCCGAACACGCGGGCTTTGACGAAGACCGCTTTTGCGTACACGCCCGACTGCTCGTACATGGCGAGGAAACGGGCGTATTCCTCGTCCGTGAAGCGCACCATGACTTGGTGGCTCGCCTTGTCGGGTTTGGGCGGTTTGCCCCCGACGTTTCTTTTCTTACCGTTCATATTTTATGGATTTAGCGGTTACGCGCCATGAGCCGCCGCACCTGTGCCGACCGCAGGTTCGAGATCAGGGCTGCCCGACTTCGGAGGGACAGCCCAGCCCCCTGCAAGGGCAAGGTTTTCGGGAGTAACCCGAAAAGTATCGAGTTACTCGATACACACCTTGCTATGTTCCGACGAACATAAAAATCCGTCGGAAGACGGATTGCGGGAGAGCCGACCTCGACCGCTTCGGCGAACCTTGCGGCGTGCCCTGTCGCTTGGGGGCAAAGGTAGAGGCTTTGTCCGCTGGTTTTCAGGGGTCGAAAACGCCACTCGCTGCCAAACGAACGCCACAAGCTGCCACCTTCGGCGGAAGCGATACAAGCGACATTTTTTCCTTGTTTATTTGCGGCAGGTTTGAATAACGACAGAGATATGGAACGGAAGATACAGCGGTTTGAAACCCTGCGGACGTGTCGCCGCAAAGCCCAGCCGATTTACGGAGCGGACGGTTCGGGGAATTATTGCGGCAAAGAGGCAGTGTCGTGCAGACTTACGGATTTACTGTCGTACCGTCGTGTCGTCGTACTGCACTACCGACTTGCGGCTGCGGGTCTGCACGTCCTCCTCTCGCTGTCTCTACCAATCTTTAATGTGTTCTGCCAGCGGATAAGTAATGAATTATAAACCTACGGAAATAGAGAATTAACAACTTAAAAAAGCAATGTTATGGACAAGGAAATTTTTATCGCCTTCGCCACGCAGAAAGGTGGCATCGGAAAAACTACGCTTACCGTCCTGACGGCAAGCTATCTTCATTATGTGAAAGGCTACAACGTGGCGGTCGTCGATTGCGACGCCCCGCAGAACAGCATCGCCGACCTGCGGGCGCGGGAGGTCAAGGTCATCGGCGAGAGTACCTATTTCAAGGCTCTCGCCTGCGACCACTTCCGGCGGGTGAAGAAAAAGGCATACCCCGTCGTTACGAGCAACGCCGCCGACGCGCTCGACGATGCCGACAGGCTGCTGCGTGGGGAAGCGACGAAACCCGACCTCGTTTTTTTCGACCTGCCGGGCACGCTCAAAAGCGAGGGTGTGGTAAAGACGCTCTCGCAGATGGACTACATCTTCGCCCCGATCAGTGCCGACCGCCTCGTGGTGGAAAGCACGTTGCAGTTCGCCGCCCTGTTCCATGAGAACCTGATCACGACGGGTATCGCCAAGACCAAAGGGCTGTACCTGTTCTGGACGATGGTGGACGGGCGCGAAAGGAGCGAGCTGTACGACCTCTACCGGCAGATTATCGACGGCATGAATATCCCCATGCTGGAAACCCGCCTGCCGGACAGCAAGCGTTTCCGCCGCGATTTGTCGGAGGAGCGCAAGGCGATATTCCGCTCGACGATATTCCCGATGGACAACGCCCTGATGCGGGGCAGCAACATCAAGGAGCTTGCGGAGGAGATTTGTTCGGTCATGAAAATCCAGCGTGTATGAGCAGTCGTAAAGCGGATACGGAAGGAATAGACGAAGCCCTGCTGCTGGATTCCATCGGCAGGCGCAAGCAGGACGGCAGCGTGCAGCCGCAGGAAACGAGGGATGCATCTGTTCTGAAAGCGGAGGAGGCGCCACCCGCCGCCACGGAAGCCCCGAAAGAGGGAGGCCGCCGCAAGAGGCAGAGCGTCGATTACACGGCGACGTTCCTCAAACGCAACGAGATCAAAACGCGCCAATGCGTCTATATCAGCCGGGAAATACACAACCAAATTTCCCGCATCGTAAATGTCATTTCCGACAAGGAGATAACCGTCGGTGGGTATATAGATACCGTCCTTGCCTGCCATTTGGAGCAGCACAAGGACGAGATAAAGGAACTGTATAAGCGAAAACTCGAAAATTTGATTTAGAGACAATGAAAAAGGAAGATGGAAAAAAGATCATGGACGAAGCTCGGCAGGCGATATACCGCTCGCTGTTTCTCAAAGAGGCGGACGTTCCCGCGCGAATCGGCAAGACAGTCTATGTGCGCAAGGAGTACCACGAACGCATACAGCTTATTTTGAGGGTTATCGGAAAGGATGAAGTGTCGCTGTTCAGTTACATCGACAATGTGCTGGCGCACCATTTCGATATGTTTCAGGAGGAGATCAAAAGGCTGTATGAGCAGAACAACAATATATTCTAACCAATTAAAAAAGAACAAGATTATGATTTGGAAAAGATGGAATAGGCAGGCGGCCAAGAGAAGTTACCGCCTGCGTTATTTGAAGAAAGCCGACACGGTAGCCCGCCGGGGCAAGCTGGTCTATGTGCGGCAGGAGTATCACGACCGGATACGGTGTATCGCCCGCGTTATCGGCGGCGACGATGTTACGCTGTTCAGCTACATCGACAACGTGCTGGCAGAACACTTCGCCGCCCACAAGGAGGTTATCTCCTCGCTGTACGACGAACATAACCGTCCGATTTTTTAGCCGTCTATGGAAACGCTGTTAGTGTGCCTGCTCGCGGGCTATGGCCTGTGGCTGGCGGCCTACCTGTGGTGGGAACGGCGGCAGACCGGAGGAGGGTCGAGCGGCGAGGCTCCCGCGCCGACGGTGCAGCCGCCGCAAGAGGCCGAAATCATCGGCAGGAGCCACTTTCGGATGAAGGCGAAAGAGCCAGAGAGTGCCAAACGGACGCCACAAGCTGCCACCGACGGCAAAACGGAACCAGCGACGGAAAAAGCCGCTACATTTGCCTCCGAAACCGAAAACCGGACATCGGCACGCATCCCCGACGATAAGCTGGACGAGGCTTTCGAGCATCTGGAAATTCCGGATATTCCGCTCGAATACGAGGATGAGGACGGCGACTACATCGACGAGGATGTACCGCTCGGCACAGGCCGGAGATACGCTTCGGGCGCGAGCTTCGAGGAGCTGGACGCGGCGATGCGAACCGCCCGCGACCCTTCGGCGGACGACAACCAGCGGCGGCAGGCCGGGCGACTGTTCGGACAGATGCAGGGCACGGAGTTCTTCGACCGTCTCGTGAGCGGCTCCTCCGAAATCGCGGAAAAGATTACGGGATTGATGGACTATTATTTAAGCCCGCCACTCCCGACGGCTGGGAACGCGGAGGCTGCGGCAGCCGCCCCGCCTATCGCCACCGACGCGCCGGACGGCCTTGCCGGGTTCGACATTCGGGATTTTGTTTAACGATTAAAAACGAAAGGACAATGAAAGAAAAAGAGTACGGGTAGCTGTCCCCACGAAAAACAGCCCGCTAAATCCACAAGTAAAAATCAGTATCAACCCGCCGGACGGACTATCCACCCGTCCGGCACAATCGAAGAACAATTTATGACGAAGAAACATTTTCTTTTCTCGGCAGCCCTTCTTCTGGCTGCCTCCTCCGCCTTTGCACAGGGCAACGGCCTTTCGGGTATCAACGAGGCCACGAGTATGGTAACGAGCTATTTCGACCCCGCGACGAAGTTGATATACGCCATCGGCGCGGTCGTGGGTCTGATCGGCGGCGTGAAGGTCTATGGCAAGTTCTCGTCGGGCGACCCCGACACCAGCAAGACCGCCGCCTCGTGGTTCGGCGCGTGTATTTTCCTGATCGTGGCGGCGACCATCCTGCGTTCGTTCTTCCTCTAAACGTCGGGCGATGGCAGAATACCCTGTAAACAAGGGGATAGGCCGCTCGGTTGAGTTCAAAGGTTTGAAGGCGCAGTACCTTTTCATCTTTGCGGGCGGCCTGCTCGTGGTGTTCGTCCTTTTCGTCATCCTGTACATGGCTGGTGTCAGCCAATGGTTCTGTATCGGCTTCGGGGCGGTTTCCGCATCGGTTCTGGTGTGGCAGACTTTCGCCCTGAACGCCCGGTACGGCGAACACGGATTGATGAAATTGGGCGCGGTACGCAGCCATCCCCGCTATATACTCAACCGCCGGAGAATCTCCCGATTGTTCAACCGCAAAAGACAGAAGAATGAGAAATACACTTAAAGCCGCGACATTGGAGGCCAAATTTCCGTTGCTA
>ENA-UESU01000400-UESU01000400.1-human-gut-metagenome-genome-assembly--contig:-NODE-400-length-36206-cov-23.058402_pt1 | contig 36206 bp, 33 predicted proteins | sample MGYA00243007_ERZ508008 | MGnify/ENA primary metagenome ERZ508008 (study PRJEB26167, sample SAMN06115399) | human gut metagenome | host: Homo sapiens | place: China:Henan | collected 2016-06-23...
CGTAGGCGCTCGGCTCCCTTCCGAAAACGTATCCGCATTCTATCTGCGGAAGCTCCGTATCGTTGGAATAAAGCCTGTCGGGAAGTCTGCCACGGAGGGTCTCCGGGTCGTCGTTCCCTCGGCAGCTAATGTACGCTATATCTGCTGCCAGGAACTCCGACTTTTCACTGCGTGTCATTTCGCACATAATGCGGAATCTGCCGTTTTCATCGTCACGCACGCCGTTTTCATCAGCCGGGACTGCCTTTCCCTCCGGTTTCGAAAGTATCACGCAGTCCGCGCCGGGGCGCGCCTCAAGCAGAATTACACCGTTCTCGCCGGGAATGCTCCATTTTACATTTTCAGAGCTGAGCGCTTCCTGATAGGAAACATCGCGCAGCCCGGAGGTCCCGCCAAACTTCACCATAATTTCCGCAGCGCCGTCCAGCCGCAGCACTGCGCCGTTCGACAATGTGAAGCAATGCCGCTCAAGGTTTCTCTCAGCCTGCGGACGGAACAGCTTAACAGGAAGCTCCCCGGGTATTTCGGTGCGCGTTATGACGTCCTCGGCGGGGGCGGTCATGAAAATATCGGTCAGCTTTGCCGGAACTGCAAAGAACCCTTCCGAGGTCTCGAACACTATGCGCTCCTCGCCCCTGTCCGTGAAAAGCTGAGTTCCCTTTTTTATGTATACGCGCTCCTCCGCGCCCTCGGCTATGCGCGCTGCGGCAGTACCCACTGCGGGGGACACCGGCTTCGCGCTGACGCCGAGCATATTCAGAAATTCAAGGCTGCATTTGTCCGGAAATCTGTCCAGGCGGTCGATAGTACCGCAGAACATCTCAGAGAACAGCATTGCAAGCGCCGTTCCGCCGTCCGGGGACTGCGGGTCAAAGCGCCACTCCGGAGTGTACGAGCCGCTTTTCCTGCCGATAAGGGCAAGAATATCCGCAGCGGTTCTGCCGTCAAGTTTTGGTATATTCATCTGCCCTCACCTTCCATCATGTAGAACGGATAGACCATGTTAAACTGGTTGTTGGTAGCGCGCAGCGTGTAACTGATGTTAATATTCAGCACTCCCCCGGAGCTTTCGCGCGCTGCCTGCACGTCGATATCCATGATACGCGGCTCCCATTGCTCAAGCGCTTCGCGGACGCTTTCTTCAAGCGCTGCGATACGCTCCGCACGGCTGTCGGAAAACAGAAACTCACCGGCGGCTGTGCCGAATTCCGGAAGCATCACCCGCTCGCCGAGATTCGTGCGGAGTATTATGCGTATCGCCTCCTCGACGTCCTGCCCGGCGCTACTCATGGCTATGCGGTTCGTTGACGGGTCTACCCTGAACGGAAAGCTGAACCCCCTGCCCATGAACCCCTTGTTGTCTGCCATGCCGTGTACCCTCCCGTCAGTTTATCTTGGTCATTGAACCCTTTATCGTCATCACGCCGCTGCTCTTCACAGTCACTGAGCCGCTGCCCTCCACGCTCGCCTCGCCGCTTGCCTTCACGCCGATTTTCGCGGAGTTCAGCTCTATTTTTGAGTTGGTCTTGATCTCCACCGCCCCGGAATTTCCATCGCAGGTAATCGTGACTCCGCTGCCCACCTTTATCGTGAGCTTCTTTTCGCAGGTCAGCTCCACGGAGCCGCTCTTTCCGCTGATATCCAGCTTGTTTTTGCCGTCGGTCACGGAAATAACGTCATTCTCGTCATCGAGGTCTATTCTGTGACCCTTCGGAGTAGATACTGTGATGTGCTCCTTTTTCGGAGCGTCGCTGAACTCAACGTAACTCTTGTTCGGCGTTATCAGCTTGAATGTCTCGTTTTTACCGTCGCTTACCGACGCCGGGGGAGTGTTTTTCTTTGCCCACAGACTGCCTATAACGAACGGGCGGTGCACGTCGCCGTCCTCGTATGCGAGCGCCACTATATCGCCTATCCCCGGGTGAAAAAAGCAGCCGTACTCCTTCCCGCCAAACGGCGTGAGGCAGTATATCCAGCCGGTCTCGCCAAGGTCCTTGTCAGCGGTGAGGTATCTGCACTTTACCCTGCCGTGGTTCTTAGGGTCCTTTATCGCAGTGACCTCCGCCAGTGCTATCCCGGTACACTTCTGCTGGCTTCCGCCGGATGCGGACAGTATATCCGCCATGCTCTGCATACGCTCACCTCCGTTAATCTGTAGGGGAACAGAAATCTATCCTAGTCAGAAATCCACCCGCGCTGAACGTGTGGGTTATTCCCGTGATGTAGTACGTGTCGTTCAGCTTGGGGTCAAGCCCGCCGAACTTTATTTTCGTGCCGGGAAGCAGAGCTTCGTTTCCGGGGACTGTAGCGGTTCCGGTGCACAGCTTCAGGCAGGCTTCCCGCATGAGGGATTCAGCGTAGATCCGGGCTTCGCTCTGGCTTTTCACCGTTTTGCTGACCTTCTCCAGCACCTTCGAGCGTATCGGCGGGCACAGTCCCGCGCCGCTTTTTCCCGAACCGCCCAGCGGAGAAGCTTCCGCGCAGAAATCCTCGAGGGTCTCTGGGACGGTGCCGTACACGCGCACCTTCCCGAGCTGTCCGGACAGCTCCACGGTGCGCTCAAAGCTCAGCATGTTCTTACCCCAGGAGTACCGCTGCTGAACCGTCGCGGTGGAGTAGATATCCTTCACGAATTTCAGCTTCGTGCCGGACATGTAGAAGGTACAGCCGCTCAGCTTCGCAAGCATGCACACGAACTGGTAATCGTCCATGTCGTGGCTCACTATGGGGTACTCCTTGTCGGCGGCTCCGGGGACAGAAACGGTGATGCCGTCAGTGTAGCCTCTGACCGGCTCCAGGAGTTCCTTTACTATCTGGCTCACGCTCTTATTTTCAAAGCTTTCACGGGAGGTGTTCCCCATCAGGAGACCACGGGCGTCCAGGCAGGATAGCGTGAGAGTCACGCCGTCCTCTGAGAAGCTGACCCCGGCGGCGTTGATGTACCCCAGGAAAACCGGCTTCGTCAGCCTGTACCCCATCTCGACCCGTATCTTTTTCCCCGCGGAAGCCCTGCTGATGATATTTCCGATGGTGCTTCTTCCGTGGTCATGGTCGCAGAATATCACAACCTCACAGCTATTCGACATCTGGGAAGCGGAAAGCTGCACGCTCACGGATTCTATCATTTCCTCCGAAGCCTTTATCTGCCTGCCGTCAACAAAAACACGGCACTGAGGCAGAAGAAGTTCCTCGTTGTTCAGTTCCATGGCGCAGCCTCCTTTCTCATGCTCAGAGTATCGGCGGTATCACGATGTCCGTTCCTGGCTCCAGCCTGCGCGGGTCGTCGATATCGTTCGCTTCGGCTATTCTGCGCCACTCGGAACAGTCGCCGTATTCCGCATAGGCAAAGGCGCAGAGCCTGTCGCCTTCGGAGATAGTCCGCGCCTTCGTCCTGTCAGGAGAATTGCGGACGTTGTTGTCTTTCTTGTCTGATATCAGTTGAATGTCGACTACCGCACGCACCGGCTTGCCGTCAAATGCGAACATCGTGAACCTCTGCGATATCGACATGATAAATCCCTTGAAACTGATAGAGCCCCACACGAATTCCACCAGGCTGGGTGCGTGGGTGTCGGAATTGACCGTTGTAAGCTTCATCAGCGGCGCAGTGTATACGCGGACGTCCTGCTTGAGGAGGTCTGGCGCGGCTGCCGAGAGCGCCGTCAGCGGCTGGTTGGATGCGTCCCCGGCGCTGTAGGTATCGAACAGCAGGCTGAAGCTCATTACTTCTGCCTCGCCGCTTACAAACTGGAGCACTGGTCTGTCCCTGCCCGGAATCTTGTGCTGCGCGTAGTTCACGCTGCGCTGTATCGTGAAATCAGTCGGATTGAAAATGCACGGAATACCCGCTCCGCCAACCACGGCGCTGACATTCAGCAGCTTGTTTGCTCCGTCGAGCACCTTGAATTTTGCCTTGACCGGACCTACCAACTACCTCGCCCCTTTCTATAATCCCATTCTGCGCCGCTCGCGCGCAAGTCTGTTCTCAATGCGCTCGTAGACCTTATCAGTCAGCCTGGAAATTTCATCGCGGGTCAGGCTGCTGATACCGCCGTCAACGCTCGTGTTCACCGTGACCTGACGGTTAGTTGTGACCGTCCTGCTGCTCTCGGCGGGAGCCTGAGCGGGCTGAGGCTCCTTCAGTTCAATGGGCGGCAGTGAGTTCATGTAGGGCTGCTGCGCCCTGTATCTGTCCATTTCAGTCGGCGGAACCAGCATTACCATGTTCTCCGTATTCTCCGCCGTCCGGAATGTGAACGGCTTCTTTTCCGGCTGTTCTGGCAGCGAGTTTCTGTAAGCGCGTTCTATCAGGCGGCTCATGTGGCTTTCTGTGTGCCTTACAATGCTTTCGCGTACTATGTTCACGCTGCGGATAACATCGCTGGGTTCCACGCTCTTTTCAGAGGATATATAATTCAATTCCGGCTCCGGCTCTGGAGCCGCTTTTTTCACTTCCGGAGCGTGAACTGACTGTCTGCTTTCTGCGATCAACTGGTCGATAACCGATAGTGTTTCCTTATCCAGCCTGTCGCGGTAGGAGCCTGCCGTGCGGCGCTCTTTACTTTGCGTTTCGGACTGAGCCAGGGGTGTCAGCAGCTCCGTTTGAGCCACGTTGCTCTGCGGTTCTGGTGGGAGCACTGCGCCTGTGGGGTGATTTGCGGTTTCCGATGTGGAACGCTCCAAGATTGTCAGCCGCTCCCTTTGAGCCGCATTGCTCTGCGGTTCTGGTGGGAGCACTGCGCCTGTGAGTTGATTTGCGGTTTCCGATGTGGAGCGCTCCGGAAGTATCAGCTGCTCTCTTTGAGCCGCATTGCTCTGCGGTTCTGGTGGGAGCACTGCGCCTGTGAGTTGATTTGCGGTTTCCGATGTGGAACGCTCTAGTAGTGTCAGCTGCTCCCTTTGAGCCGCGTTGCTCTGCGGTTCTGGTGGGAGCACTGCGCCTGTGAGGTGATTTGCGGTTTCCGATGTGGAGTGCTCCGGGATTGTCAGCTGCTCCCTTTGAGCCGTATTGCTCTGCGATTCTGGTGGGAGCACTGCGCCTGTGGGGTGATTTGCGGTTTCCGACGTGGAGCGCTCCGGGATTGTCAGCTGCTCCCTTTGTGCCGCGTTGCTCTGCGGTTCTGGTGGGAGCACTGCGCCTGTGGGGTGATTTGCGGTTTCCGATGTGGAGTGCTCCGGGATTGTCAGCCGCTCCATTTGAGCCGCATTGCTCTGCGGTTCTGGTGGGAGCACTGCGCCTGTAAGATGATTTGCGGTTTCCGATATGGAGCGCTCCGGAAGTATCAGCTGCTCCGTTTTAGCCGCATTGCTCTGCAGTTCTGGTGGGAACACTGCGCCTGTAAGATGATTTGCAGTTTCCGATGTGGAGCGCTCCGGGAGTGTCAGCTGCTCCCTTTGAGCCGCGTTGCTCTGCGGTTCTGGCGGGAGCACTGTGCCTGTGAGTTGATTTGCGGTTTCCGATATGGAGCGCTCCGGAAGTATCAGCTGCTCCGTTTTAGCCGCATTGCTCTGCGGTTCTGGCGTGAGCACTGTGCCTGTGAGTTGATTTGCGGTTTCCGATGTGGAGCGCTCCGGAAGTATCAGCTGCTCCCTTTGAGCCGCATTGCTCTGCGGTTCTGGTGGGAGCACTGCGCCTGTAAGATGATTTGCGGTTTCCGATGTGGAAGGCTCCTGGATTGTCAGCTGCTCCCTTTGAGCCGCATTGCTCTGCGGTTCTGGTGAGAGCACTGCGCCTGTGGGATGATTCGTATTTTTCGATGTGGAGTGATCCGGAGCCTCCTCATTTTCTTTCTGCACTGCATTGTTGAATGTCAATGCGGTAGAGCTATTATGGACTGTGTTTTTCTCTGAAAAACCGCTTGTTTCCCGAAATGAATAATCCTGATAAATATGCGTTTCCGGACTATTCTGGTGACGATCTTCTTCAAACGAGTACCTTCTGAGAAGCTCTGCTGTTTCATTTACCACAGAAGTCAGCGCCGTATCCGAATTACTATGCTGCGCCGTGGAGTAAATGTCAGTTTCAAAGCTGAATCTACTCAGAATACGCCGCAAAGCCGGGGCGGTAATACACACCTGATTCTGCACAGTTCGCATTGATTCCGAATGCGTGTCACTTCCTGACAGCACGATGGTTCTGCCGCCGAAATTTACGTTCCTGGAAATCTCGGAAAAAAGACTTGTCAATCGACCTTCAACAGATTTTTCAAAGCTGCTCCAGAGCGAAACAGAATTTGCTCCGGCCTCTTCAGCTTGTTGGAAATTATTCAAAATCGGTTCCGGAAGCGCCATGGTCTGAGTTACGTCCTGCGGAGCGTCCATGTTGTTCATTGGAACAACACGTGCTTCTCCGGATTGTGATAACCCCTGTTTTTCTCCGAAATCAATTCCCGCGCCTGCATTCAGCCGAGCGCCCGCCAAAAGCTCCGATACCGGGATTTCAAATTGACGAGAATACTCGCTTATCCCGCGGCGGGACTCAGAATTGACCATGCCGTCTGAAATTTGCTCAAGCAGCCTTCCCGCCGGGGAATCGGCATAGAACCTCATCGTTATCTCGCTGGCTGGATTCAAAGCGCCTGCATATTTGGCTTTTTCCGAATGCTCTGAAGTTCCAGGAATTCCGATTCCTCCCGGCTTGCCTGTTTCTGCGTTCGCGGAAACCGCTTTGCCGAGAACGTTCTCGCGGAAAATCCGGTCTGGAATTCTGCGCTCCGCCTGATAGCGGGGATTGTTTAAACTATACTGCGCGCTATTAAGAATATCAGAAAAAACAGCCGATATCCCGGCGGTCATTTTCCCGGAGAGCCGCCGGAATTCAACGTTCTGCTGAGTCGTGGAACTATCTGTTTTCCCTGCCGAATCATCGCTTCCAGTGCCGGACAGCTCCTGATACAGCAGCGCCGCCGCTTCGTAAATACCTCCTGCGGGTCTGGCGGCTCCATTGCGCGCCGCGGCGCTCTCAGGATCAGCCGCGAGGAACGCTGCCGACCTGCCGACCGGAGCTATTCTGCCTGGAACTGCGCCGATCATCTCCCGAATGGATTCGCGGTCATAATGCCGCTCGGTAAAGCCGTAGCTTCTGACCTCGCTGCGGATAAGTTCTGCCGCTTCCGCGGCGGATTTCCCGCGCTCAGCCAGTTGAACCACCATCTGCGCCGCGTCAGTCTGCGGACGGTTCCCGGTTCTGCCAACCGCTGAGAGAATACGCGCACGCTGTTCCTCGGTGAAGCCGGAGGCAGCTCCAAGACGGCTTATCTCGACGGCGGCGGGGCTTTCCGGGTACTCGCTTCCAAGCACGGCGGCGATACGCTCGAATAATCTGCGCTGCTGAGCCGTGAAAACCGCGCCGCCTCCGCTCGAGCCAAGCAGCGCCGCGAGCGCCCGGCAGACCGTCTGAAGCGGAATGCCGCCGGTCTCCTTTTCGAAAATCAGCCGGAATACCCTGCCGACCTCCTCGGTGTACCTGCTGTTTTCCATGAGCGCGCGGAATACCCTCCGCATTTCCGCTGAACGTATCATGCGGACGTTCTCCTGAGACGCCCTGCGGATATTTTCCGGAAATACAGAGCCGGGCTGATATCTTTCAATCAGCCTGTCGGTATGTGAAAATGAACAGAGACGAAATATCATCTGCGCCGTGAAATTGTTAACCGTAACGCGCGTATTGCTCACCGGAGCAGTCTGCGGCTGTTCGAGCATATAGAACAGTCCTAGCCGCTCCCACAGCGAAACGATACGCGGGACCGCGCGATTTCCCACTTCGTCGGCGAAGTCCCCGGAAACGCTCATCGGAACGCAGAGCGGAGCAATTCCATGAAGCACGCTCATCGGCTCCAGACCGCTGATATTCCTTGCAGCAGTGATACTTTCCACTAAGCATGCTCCTTTCCTTACATTATCGTGACGATATCTCCGTGCACCAGCTCGACCGTTGTAAGTGCCACGCTGCCGCTCATAGCGTCCAGCGTGCCGTAGTCTATCTTCACCGGCATTGCGTCAAGCACCGTCCATATCTTGACTGGCTTTCCGGCGCTGTCCATCATCGTTATCACCATAGGGTACCTGACGTGCGACCCGGCTCTCACCATATCAAACCACAGCGCCAGCGGTTCCAGCGTTGCAGTTCCACGCTGAAGAACTATCCTTCCGTACCTCAGCCCTTTCGGTAGGTACACCGGCCGGAACGTTCCGCCCTCGATGTACTCCTCGCACTCAAGCTCGGCATTCAGCCCGGAAACCGCTGAGAAATTCCCGGTCAGCTCAATGGGAGCGATTATCACTTTGAAATTCCCGCCGGTGTGTCTGCTCTCCATTCGCCGCCCCCTTACTTCTCAAACAGGTTCTTCTTTTCCTTCTGCCCGCTGAGCTTCTTGTTTATCTGGGACACCTCCGTGCACCATCTGCGGCGCTCGCGGTGTTCCAGGGTCATCAGCTCGTCGTGGCTCCAGTGAAGGTAATACCCCAGAAACGTCATTTCCTCATAGAGCTTGTCTTGGGGATACAGCGACAGCTCTACTTTTCTAAAAAATCCAACGGAAGGTCGAATTCCTTATTGCAGTGCGGGCAGACGACCTTGTACGCCGGTACCTCCTGCATGTTTATGCGCTGGTAGAGATCCTGCAGATACGCCATGTCGATGGTGAACAGGTTCTCAATTACGCGGTTGTTTATCGCCTGCAATGTTCCCAGCTTCGTTACCACGCGGGAAAGCAGTATCACCGTCAGGTACCCCGGGTTCTGCTGAACGCGCGGGTCCCTCAGCGGCATTATTTCATCAGCGGCAGTCGCCAGCCTCATGACGCCGCGCTTGTGCACCTCGCCGTTCTGGTCGACATACCCTCTGGGGAGTTCAAATTCAAATTCTGTCTGAAAGCTCATTTTTTCCTCCGACCTGAAAAAACCAGATATCGCCATCGGCTCAACGGTCGCACCGAAGAACCGACGGCGGTTCTGTTTTCAGTTACTGTTCATCAGTTCTCAGACGGTGTTGCGGAGTCCATTGATCCGCCGTCTATTCTGTTTACGCCCTCGTGGCATATCTCCAGAGTCTCGATAGCTACCTCGCCGCCGAGACCGTTGAGGTCAGGCGCGGTGTAATGTGTGGGCCATGCATTGATTATCTCCCAGCTCGGGCCCTCTGCTCCGGTGTCGTCAAGGAGCTTTATTGTGATGGTCTTGCGCTCGATACCGGTCGGACCGGAGGTGTTGTCGGAAGCCACGGTGTGCAGCCACTCCATCATCTCCAGCGAACCTACTACGCCCCATTTCAGCGTAATGTTGCCGTATTTCGTCAGACCTGCGAGCTTTCTGGGGGTGGTGCGTACTTCGTTGCCCTCTCTGTACTCGATAACGTCAACAGAGATGTCTGCGCCAGATACTTCGCTGAAGCCGGCAGCCTCGGTGCCGTTGAACTCCACCTTGTATCTGAAATTCTTGAACGGATATCTAATTTCCGGCATTTACTCTCATTCCTTTCCTACAAAAATCAACCGTTGCTCTCGCTGGTGTACTGACCGATTCTGAATACGACGAACTCAGCGGGCTTTACGGGAGCTACGCCGATAACGCAGATCAGTCTGCCGTTGTCGATGTCGTCCTGGGTCATGGTGTTCCTGCCGATATCAACAAAGAACGCCTCGGAGGGGGAAGTGCCTGCCAGCGCTCCGCTTCTCCATGTGCTTGCGAGGAACATCTCCACCGTCCTCTTTACTCTGCCCCACAGAGCCTCGGTGTTCGGCTCGAACACTACCCAGTTGGTGTTTGCACGAATGGATTCCTCAAGGTAAATGAACAGGCGGCGTACGTTAACGTACTTCCATGTCGCGTTGGAGGAAGCGGTTCTCGCGCCCCAGATCCTGATACCCCTGCCCGGGAAGGAGCGGATAAGGTTCACGCCCTTCGGGTTGAGCAGATCCTGCTCGGCGGTGTTGTAGCTGCTTGCAAGTCCGGTGCAGGAACGTACGACCTCGTTTGCGGGAGCCTTGTGAACTCCGACGGTGTTGTCAGTGCGTGCATAAACGCCAAGCACTGAGCCGGAAGGCGGCGCGAACACGTTCTTCTTTGAGAGCGGGTCGAAAATCTGAATCCACGGGTGATAGAACGCAGCGTAGCTTGAATCGAACATGTCGCGATATTCGAGCAGCTCGTCTGTTTTCTTTCTGTCCTTCGGCATGTCGAGAACTGCAAAGCGGCTCTTCATGTTCTCGCAGTGCGCGATAAGGGACATCTGAACCTCAGGTATCGTGATACCCGGAACGGACATTATGCTTACGTCGGAGTTCTCGATGAACGCCTGTATGCCTGTTCTTCTGCCGGGGCCGCCGTCCTTGCCAATGTAGTCGGAAGCCGCTACGGAAGCCGCATTGCCGTCGGTTCCGCCTGTGAGCTGGAGTATCATAGCGTCGCCCTTGCCGCCTACCGCGTCAAACGGAGCTACGATACCGGAAACCGCTGCGGGAGCCGCGTCCTTCTTTTCCTTGTCCTTTACCTCGGGAACCATGGGCTTCGCCGGCTTAGCGGAGACCTCAACGGTCACGAGCTCGCTTCTGGACATTCTGGAACATATGTAGTCCGCGGATTCAGTGTTGAGGGATACGAACAGGTAATCCTCCTTGACGTCGCCGTACTTTACGGAAACGTCTATCTCGCTGGATTTGATGAACTTTGTGGGTACAAGGTTCTTGTCGATGATGGAAGGGCTGACGGGATTCTCAAATGAGATCGTCTTTTCCTCGATGGCGGTGATGCGGTTATAAACGGAGGTCTTGCCGTCCGCAAACTCGACTACGTCGCCGATGTTGAAACCGTCAACGCTTCTTACAGTCGCGCTGTTTCCCTCGACCTCGTAGACCTGCGTCTTTACGCGGGATACGGGGGATACGGTCACTTTGATACGATTGCCCCACTCGCCGGGATTCCTTGCGGTGAAGCTCAGTATGGAATCGCTCTTGGTGGAAGCGCACTTTGCGTCATCCGGGCAGACTCTCATAACAAAAGCCCTGGAGCCTCCGTTGATGAAAAAGTGCTCGACCGCATACGGCAGGAATCTCTTGTCGCCGTACTTCGTCTCGGAAAGATAACCGCCGAAAATGCGAACATAGTCGCTGAAGCTTGTTACAAGCTGCGGCTTTCCGATAACATCGCCCTTCTCTGCAAGACCTACAAAGCCTGCCGTGCTTGTTCCAACGCCTTCCATGGGAACTGCGCCGGACTCGTATTCCTCAACATACACACCTGGGGATAAATACTCTGGCATAACTTGTTTCTGATCTCCATTCCAGCTTTCCGGCTTTCGCGGGCTGCAAGAAGATCAGTGCCTCCTCTCAAATAAATTTTGTGAAGTCCGCCGGACAGCAGATCTTCGTTTATAGTAGATCCTGTCGGATAAACTAACCTGTGTCATTCGCCGAAAACAAGGTCGGCGTACTGTTTAAGATCCTCGCGCAGCACCACTGTGTTGTTCTTGCGCTGCTCGTTGACTATTCCGGTCAGCAGATGGCGCATTCCTATCGGAGCGCTCTCTGAGGCCGCAAGAAACGCCGCATGTATCACGCAGTTCTTGATATTTCCTCCCGCCATCTTGAAGTTCTCAGCGAGGAAATCGTAGTCGATGTTCTCCGTCGGAGCCTTCGCGTCCAGCATTTTGCGCCACAGCAGCTTCCGCGTGGGGGCGTCCGGAAACGGAAACGCGACCACAAAGCTTATCCTTCGCATGAACGCCTCGTCGATATTCTGAAGGAGATTCGTCGCCATCAGCACAACGCCGTCGTATTCCTCCATCTGCTGGAGCAGATACGCGGTCTCTATGTTCGCATGTCGGTCGTGGGAGTCCTTGACCTCGGAGCGCTTGCCGAAAAGTGCGTCGGTCTCGTCAAAGAACAGCACGCAGTTTGCGTTTTTTGCTTCGGTAAAAACCCGCCGGAGATTCTTCTCGGTCTCGCCTATGTACTTGCTGACTATCTGAGAAAGCTGCACCTTGAAAAGCTGCATGTGAAGCTGATTCGTTATGACCTGCGCCGCCATCGTCTTTCCCGTGCCGGGAGGCCCGGAAAACAGCACCGACAGTCCCCTGCCGTAAGCCGCCTTTTTCGAGAATCCCCACTCCGTGTAGACCTTATGGCGGTACTTCACGTGGGTCAGCGCGCTTTTCAGCAGCTTTATCTCGGACTCCGGGAGCACAAGATCCTCCCAGGAATAAGCGGGCTTTATAGGCGTGGCGAGCGTGTTCAGCCCTACCACCACCTGAGCGTAGCAGCATTCGTGCAGCAGCTCCGGAGTTACTCCTCCTCGGGAAAGCTCCCTGGCACGGTTCGCCGCCGCGGCTATCTGCCCCGGGGTAAACCGGAACTTCGCCGCCATCTCCGCCGGGTCGACGCTTTCGGAAAGCTCCAGACCGGACAGCGCGTGCCGCCACAGTGTTAGCCGCTGATCCTCGTCGGTATCAGGAATCTCCAGCGTTAGCAGAAGCGTGCCCGCGCCGGGAATTTCAGTCTGCCAGCGCCGCTGCGTGGTTATGAATATATGAGTACCGAAGAAGCGCCCGCTGTCTGAAAGCTCCGCTGAAAGTTCAGCCAGCTTCGCGCGGTTTTCTTCCTCAAGGAACTGCTCAAAATCGGTAATGCAGAGTACCGCTCCCCTCGGAGCAGCCTCGCAGACCGCCCGCCGGAACGCCTCCGCCGTATCCTCCGCTGAGATAAGCTCCGCAGCCGGAACGAACGCAACGCTCTCGCCGCACCTCCGTGCGCAGTGCTTTATCAGGAACTTCCTGCCGCTGCCGCGCTTACCGCACAGGCATATCACTGCGGGGGTGCCGTTCAGCGAACGCTCCGCCGCTGCCGCCGCCTGCTCCGCGATTTCCGCCATTATGTAAGCCTGCCCGGGATCCTCCTGCGGAAAATACACGGGATACGCGCACTCCCCGCCTGTAAGGTACCGGATAATTGGCTCAGAAAGCTGGAGCTGCCGGGTGCAGAGGGTGCCCTCTACGGGGGCGCAGATGTACTTCATCAGCGCGTCCTGCTCTGAAAAATAGCGGTAGTAATCCGCTATGCGCCTGCCCGGCTCCGCCCACAGACGTATCATCGTGTCGGCTGTCGGGAGCTTTTTCGAGATATCGTCCTGTAGGAATGCAAACAGCTTCTCGTAACGGCGCTCCACATCGCAGCAAAGCAGCGTAAGCACCGCCAGGAAGCGGAATCTGTCCGTTCTGAACGCGTTTTCAACTCCGAAAACCGGGAAGCCGCAGTCGTCCGGAGTCGCAAGAACCCTTCCGAAAAAGTACTCCCTGGTCATTTCGATTTCGGAGGTCTCATCGTCGCTCAGGCTCTCCCATGCAGTTCCGCCGGAAGCCCGGAGAAGTCCCTTTTCGAATTCCTCCCGGGTAACGACAACCCCGAGCATGCCCTGCATGCTGTTTTCCGGGCTGACCCAGTAGTGATATTTGTAGATGTAATATATGTGAAGATCGAGGACGTCCGCAAAGCAGTCCAGAAGCTCGTTCTGGCTTGCAAAGCGTTTCCCCGCTCTGGAATAATCAAAGCTCATCAGTACCTCCGCAGAACCTTACGCGTTCCCAGTATCGGCAGACTGTATTTCCGCTCATCCGCAGAAGCGATATCGCGGTTTCTCCGGCGGTCAGCGGGTCAAATACCTCTGCGCCGCAGCGAAACACAACGCGTCCTTCCGTCAACAGAAAGCACCCGAGCGCGGCCTCAGCGTTTAGCTGGTTCAGCGTTTTCAGGCAGCCTCCGGAAATCCACGGGAACTGCGCACAGCAAATCAGCGCGTTATTTTCAGTGCTCAGCAGAGTGCGCCACCGGCGCTGTCCGCTGCTCATGGTAAACTGAAACGCGCCGTATTCCTCGATGAAATTCAGACCTCGCTGCAAAAGCTCGCTTCTTACAATTTCGGAATAGTCCATTACCGGCTCCCTGCTGAGATATCATTTATGTTGGTCGGCGTGATAAGCTGACCCGAAAATACCGGCTGTCGGAACTCCAGACCCGCCGGAACCTGCTCGAATGCGTTTTCCGGAGATTGTTCAGAAAAACGCATTTCCTGGTTAGAGATAACCTGGAACTCGCGGCCCATAAGTCTGAGCAGGAACTGATTTCCAGCGCTCAGAAGCTGTTCGGGAGGCACTCCCAGCAGCGATTCGCTCAGCGAATGCTCTGCCGCGGAGGCCGCCGCAGACAGAATCTCCGGGCAAAACACAGCCTGTCGGCTATGATTTTGTGGTTTTTTCTGGTGCGCCGGTTTCCGGCTGGTTTGCTTCGTTTTGCCGAGCTGTTCCATTTTCGTCTCCTCTCAGACCTGAAAAGAAGTCCGCGACCGCCGAAGCGGCTTCGAATGAGGCTTTGCGGCGCTTATCGTCATCGGGCGGAGTTCCCTCCATAAGCTCCTCCGCCTCGCGGAGCGCCTGCTCGGCAAATCCGTCGGAGCTGAACAGTTTTTCGGCTTCACGCACGTTGCTGTTGATCTCGTTCAGCTTTGTGAGGAAGTTCCGCTGCTGCTCCTCTTTTCTGCGAAGCACGGCGGTATGCTTTATCACTGCCGACCTGAGAAGCCGTGCTGCGTTCTCAGATTTCGGATTTTTTGAGTTCTCAAGCTCCTTCAGACGGCTCTTGCAGGACAGTAGAAGCCGCTTATCATCGTTGGTCTGCAAAAACGGAAACGCCATTTTCAGCGTGTCGATATTGTGCATTTCCAACGGTGCGCCTGACCTCTGACCACTGCCATTCGCAAGATTCCTAAACAGCTCAAGTATCCTTGTGCTTCCACGGAGCGCGTCTGTCACGAGACTTACAGCAGACTGCGCGTCGCGGTTGAACATGACCCTCGCGGAAGTGTTTCCAACGTGAAAATCGTTAGCGCTCCCGAATAGTTTTTTCTGCCGTTCAGAGCCGTGAAAACTCCTGCCAAGCGCCCTTGAAAGGCAGACAGTAAACACCTGACGTCCCTGCCCCGCCATAACTGCGTTGGCAAGCTTCCCACCCCGGAATGCATACGACGAAAACTTGTCTGCAAAATGGCATTCATCTGATTCACGTTGCGAATCAGCAGCCACGGACGACTCCCGATCATTAACTTTTCTGGAACCTAAACCGTCGCCTGTACTGGAATTCTCTCTGTCGGTACGCTGGAATTGTTCGCTGTTTCCCGCCATTTGTCTGGCGCGTTCTGTTCCCACGGCGTCAAACCGCTTTGCGAAACCGTATGTCAGCATGTAAACCGGGTCAACGTGTTTTAATCCATGGGCTGAGGCAGGCAACTCATATTCCGTTTCGATGTTTTTTCGCGCCTGTATGCTTTGTTTCTTTGCCGTTTTGACTTGTTTTTTCCTTTTAGAGTATGTATACCCTGCCATTTTCCACCCCGGTCTGCCATTTTAATCAAAGACAAATTCACAACGCTCATGAAACTTGTGCATATTATACCAGAAAAAAACCGGGTTTTCAATATATTTCGCACGAATGACCTCCCATGCGTAACCAAAAATCGTCAGACTACTTGGCACTTTGGACCAACGCTTATATGTGCTAATCTATATGAAAATACCGAAAGTACTTGACAAAACTATAGACAATGTGATATAATCAGTGTAAGGGAAGCGGATTGGCTGTCTGCTTCATATCATTTTTACTTTTCTTTCTTTTGATTTCTGTTATCCGTACCAGACAGTATCAATTAAAGAAAGGCAGATCAAAATTTGACCAGCGAAAACACAGCTCTTGCTATCGACCTTACTCAAGCGATACTGGAGCAATTCTGGCAGCAGGATACGAGTCTGCTGCTGAAATACATAGACGAGGACTTCAGTCTGACTGACGCCCTAAATAATTCTATTATCCAGGGTCAGCAGCAAGTATGCAATTTCATACCAACTGCGATCAGCGGCATTATCAAAAGCACGCTGACTGATAAAATGTTCATTATTGCGCAGAACTGCGGCAGCGCGTGCACTGTCATCGGAAAGTACACGCTCTCTCCCATCTCCGATTCTGACGACATGGTGTACATGAAGCAGTATTGCGTGTTCATATGGGAGCTTTCCGGGCTGGGTGAACTTAAGCTCAAGCACATCGGCGTAACCAAGCCTGACAGCATGTCCGAGTCTGTCTACGGGAATGCGTTTAATTCAGCGATGATCCCGGCTGGCTCGGCGCTGAACCAGCAGAACTGTTCTTCCGACAGAATGATCATCACGGACACCGACGACTGCACCCGATTCATTCCAAGAAATGACATACTTTACGCTACGTCAGACGGTCGCAACTGCCAGATTTGCTGCTTCTCCGGAATAATCAACGCCATGATAAACATTTCATCATTCATTGAAAAAGCCGGCGGGAGATTTGTCCTCATACACAGATGTTATGCGATAAATCTTGATCATATCACACTTTTGAAGCCGTACTGCGTCGTAATGTCAAACGGCAGCGAGCTCCCTGTTCCAGTAAAGCGATACAACGAGATAAAACAGCGGCTCACTGAATTATTTTCAAACAAATAAAAAAGCGGTCACGACTTGTGACCGTTTTTTACTTACTAAAGGTCACCTCTAAAACCTTGTTTGAGTGAAAACGTGTATAGCACACCGACTGCTTCTTTCAACGAGCGAAATTTCTGATGCGACGGCGTCCATGCCGTCGCCCGGTTATTTCGCTCTGCAACATCGTGTTGCACCTCCTCGTAAGGCATACAGCCTTACTTCGTCGGCTTTCATCGCATTCGGCGCACTCTACCCATTTTCCCTTTTCAAACCGGTTTTTAGAGGTTCCCTAAATAAAGATTTCCCCCCGCCGTGCGGCAGGGGGAATCTTTATTTAGTATGATTCAGGTTGAAGTTGCAATTCTCATGGAACTGCTTGCTCTCTTTTACACCCTTTCCATTCTTGCGGTCGGCAGGGTGAAGCTCGTTATGCAGATGGATATCCTTTTCGGTTTTTCCGCCGCGGACAAGATCTGCATCTTTCTTCAACATATGATTCTTGTTGTCACTCATGTTTCAGACCAACAGGATCAAACGCAGCCCTGAGCCTTCATAGCCTCTGCAACCTTCAGGAAGCCCGCGATGTTCGCGCCTGCCATGTAGTTGCCGGGCATGCCATACTCCTTAGCAGCCTCGTCGCAGCTCTTGAAGATGGAAACCATGATATTGTGGAGCTTCTCGTCAACTTCCTCGAATGTCCAGCTATATCTGATGGAGTTCTGGCTCATCTCAAGACCGGAAGTAGCAACGCCGCCTGCGTTTGCAGCCTTTGCGGGGCCGTAGAGCATCTTGTTATCGAAGTAAACTTCAATAGCATCAGGAGTAGAAGGCATGTTAGCGCCCTCTGCTACTGCATATACGCCGTTTGCAGCGAGGTTCTTAGCGAAGTCGCCATTAATCTCGTTCTGGGTTGCGCAGGGCAGAGCGATGTCAGCCTTGATCTTAGCGCCCCAAACGCTGCCTTCGTGGTACTCAACGTTCTTGTGGGATGTTCTGTTTACATACTCCTTGATTCTGCCGCGCTCAACTTCCTTGATCTGCTTAACAACATCGAGATCAATGCCGTCCGGATCGTAGATGTAACCGTTGGAGTCGGATACGGTAACTACCTTGCCGCCCAGCTCGGTAGCCTTCTTTGTTGCGTAGATAGCAACATTACCGGAACCGGAGATGATAACTGTCTGACCCTTGAAGCTCTTGCCGTTAGCCTTGAGCATCTCGTCGGTGAAGTAGCACAGACCGAAGCCGGTAGCCTCAGTTCTTGCGAGAGAACCGCCGTAGGTAAGTCCCTTACCGGTGAGAACGCCGGAGAACTCGTCACGGATTCTCTTGTACTGACCGAACATGTAGCCGATCTCACGTCCGCCGGTACCGATATCGCCAGCGGGAACGTCGCAGTCAGGACCGATGTGTCTGCAAAGCTCAGTCATGAAGCTCTGGCAGAAACGCATAACCTCGCCGTCGGACTTGCCCTTCGGGTCGAAGTCGGAACCGCCCTTGCCGCCGCCCATAGGAAGGGTGGTCAGGGAGTTTTTGAAGATCTGCTCGAAGCCGAGGAACTTGATGATACCAATATATACGGAGGGGTGCAGTCTGATACCGCCCTTGTACGGACCGATAGCGGAGTTGAACTGGATACGGAAACCTCTGTTTACCTGTACCTTGCCGTTGTCGTCAACCCACGGAACGCGGAAGATGATCTGTCTCTCAGGCTCAACGATTCTGTCGAAAACGCCTGCGTCGATGAGGTCCTGTCTCTTTTCAGCTACAGGCTGAAGGGTCTCGAAAACCTCAGTTACCGCCTGAATGAACTCAGGCTCGCCGGGATTTCTTTTCTTAACGGTCTCAAGAAGATCTGCAAGATATTTGTTAGTTAACGCCATTGTTAAGTAACCTCCTAAAAATAGTCCTCCGCGGGCGTTTCAATGCACCGTTCTACACAGTAACGTCTTATGCCTGACGGAAATATGTTCCGCTCTCCAGCGGCTGAATATATTATACAACAATAATTCCGTTTTTGCAAGATAGTTTTGAGATTTTTTCATCTCAAAAATGCTTTTTATTCATTTGCAACAACATAATTGTGCCTAAGTTGTATATATTGCACAGTTTATTTTACGAAAAACTCCAGTGCTTTCGGGACATTCCTGCAAAATCAGCCATTCAGAGCCGCTTTTTCTCTGTGAAGCTCAGATGTGCTTCAGCACACCCCAAACCCTACTGCCAAGCCATTTTTATGAGTTCACCTTATTTAAGCGGTAACTATGTCTGCTTCCCATGCAATGCAGCTTCTCACTTGATGAAATTTTTATTTTCCCAAAATTCATTTTAGCAGAGGCTTTGTTCACTATTGAATCAGAAAATGAAATTTTCTTTGTAAATTTGCAGAAAACCTCTTGACAAAAACAAGTATCTTGTGATATACTGTTCACAGATAAGTTAGTGCATGAATGCGAATTTATATGAAACCGGAGTGATGAAAATGGCAGATGTGATAGCGGTGCTGGAACGCGCCCGCTCCCTTGAACTGGAGATCAAAACGCAGATCGAACATATAGAGCAGCTCCACCGGATCTCGAAGCGCGCTGTGGAGTCCTCCGCATACGCGCGGGAGACCGTAGCAAAGCTCGCCAGGCTGGAGCGGGAAGTCAATACCTCCATCGACCTGATGTGCGACGCCAAGGCGGAGGCACTTACGTACATAAGCTTCCTGACCGGGGAGGAACGCGCGGTCATCGAAGGGTATTTTATCCTCGCCAAGAGCTGGCAAAGGCTTGCTAACGACCTTTACATGAGCGAGCGAAGGATCTTTATGCTGAGGAAAAGCGGTCTGGACAAGCTGATACGTCGATACGGCGACAAGGAAGCAATATAAAGGAGATAACAATGGGAATAGGTAAACGTATCAAGGAGCTTCGTGAGCGTGCGGGGCTTACTCAGGAGGAACTCGCCCAGCGGCTGGGGGTAACTCCATCGGCGGTTGGCAACTACGAGCGGGAGGTCAGCCACCCGAAGGAAAACGTGCTGTACAGACTGTTCGAAGCGCTCTCCTGCGAGCCTAACGAGCTTTTCGCGGACCAGTTTGATGCCTCGTCGGCACCCGGACAGGTACATTTAAAAAAGTATCTGGAGCTCGACAGCCACGGTCGTGAACTGGTCGACGCCTGCACAGAAATAGAACACCAGCGCTGCACCGAAGGACTTACAATGGTGGCTGCGCGCAGCTTTAATAAGGAAGCTCCCCCTCAGCCGATACGGCTCAGAAAGCGTCCCGGCGCGGGGAGTATCCTGAATCTTCCGGACTATAAGGGGGATTGAAAATGACTGGTACTCAGGCACTTCTGATCAGCGGACAGACATCGTTTCCTGTGAGCGTCAGCGCCGTCGCAGCCGCCGCAGGGATAAAGGTGATCGACTACGCTACGTTCAGGGCGCAGTTTGAAAACAGCCTGGACGACATCTGCCGCATGGTCAGCTATGCGGGATTCAGCATGCTTGCCGATGGCAGAATGGTCGCAGTGCTGAACAGCCAGCTATGCTATGCTCCGCGCCGCAAGTGGACCGCCGCACACGAAGTCGGACACCTGCTGTCCGGACACATCACCGATCCGCCCACGCTGCTCACTCAGCGGCAGGAGCGCGAAGCCGACGATTTCGCCGCAGAACTCCTGGCGCCGCTGACCGTGCTGCATTTCTGCGGGGTGTCCTCCGCAACGGAAATCGAAAAGCTGTGCGGGATATCCAGGCAGGCGGCGGAATTCCGCTTTCAGGAGCTTTCGCGGCTTCGGCGCGCGCAGGACGAGGTATACCGGCTCGGAGTCAGGAACGAGCAGTTCTCACCAGACTGCATTTTTCTGAAAACAGAAGAACAGCGCGAACTTTTCTCAAAATTCGCGCCGTTCATCGGGAGTTATATTCTATCAAGATCCCGCCACGACGATTATGAGAAGCATCTCATTCAGCGCTCGCGGCAGCCTATGGCAATAAATTACTGATCAAGGCGGAAGTGCACCGGTATTCCGTTGCGGAATTCAAGCTGAGGCTCGCCCTGGATCAGCGGCAGGAAATAATTCAGCGCGTCTACGGTCACGTTGTTTCCCTCGGGATTTATCCACTCCCGGGGGAATTTCTTTTCCTGGTTCGCTATCTTTGAGATGTCCGCAGTGACTATCTCCACGCGGTAGGGGTTGTTGCTTATTCTGCGGAACGCCATCATTACGCCGCTCTCGCCGTAGGTCAGCGCCGCTTTTACCGCTTCCCTGCCGATACGCTCAGCTTCATTGAGGTCGGTCAGCGACGCAATGTGGGAGCTGCAGCGCTGCATTACGTTCAGCTCAATTGAGCGCACCTTGCAGCCGATGTGCTCCTTGGTGTAGCCCTCCAGCCACTTCCCAACGCCGGAAAGGTACTTGTGCCCGAACGCGTCCACCACCTCGGAAGTCACGCCGCCTGCGGTGATCCCCTCGGAGACCGCCACAATAACCGCCTTGTAGCGGAGCTGCGCCTTACGTACGTCCTCGAGGTACTTCTCCGGGGAGAACTCGCCCTCCGGGAGATAAATCAGGTGCGGAGCAGGTTCGCCGTTCGCGCGTAGTACGCAGGAGCTCGCCGCTAGCCAGCCGGCGTCTCTGCCCATAATCTCAACGATGGTGACGGATGGGATAGAGTACACGCGGCTGTCACGGATTATCTCCTGCAATGAACATGCCACGTACTTGGCAGCAGAGCCGAATCCCGGAGTGTGATCAGTTTCGGTAACGTCGTTGTCGATGGTTTTGGGAACTCCCACCACCTTGATACGAATATCCTTTGCAACAAAATAGCTGTTCAGCTTCATGACTGTATCCATAGAGTCGTTGCCGCCGATGTAGAAAAACGCCCTGATATTGTGGCGGTTAAACACCTCTGTTATGCGGAGGTAGTCGCTTTCGTCCTCGTGCCAGTCCTTCAGCTTAAAGCGGCAGGAGCCGAGTATCGTTGACGGCGTTGTCATAAGGAGCTGCTTGTCATGATCGTCCATGAGTATGCTGCGGAGATTCAGCAGCCTGTCACCCAGGATACCTTCGATACCGTTTTCCGCGCCGTAGATCTCGTCAACTTCCTTCTCCTGCTCTGCGCCGTTGAAAACTCCCGTAAGGCTTGCGTTTATCGCCGCAGTAGGTCCGCCGGACTGTGCGACTGCTATATTGAACATCTTGTGTCCTCCTGAAATATTCGTTGGGTAAATCCTGATATAATTTTAGCATATTCTACAATAATATTCAATAGCCGTAATAAACAAAAAAGGACAGAAAAACTCTGTCCTTTTAGTATATGTGCGAATCTTCGCGGTATAGATGCCAGATTATTCCTTAAATGTCAGTCTCCGAAGGAGATACCGATGTCCTTGGCGGTCTTAACCATCTTGCAGTCGACCGGAACGAACTTGGTTTTCATTGCAACGTCGCCGAGGAGGTTCTCGGTGATCTTTCCATCGACCATTGCGACAGTATAGCCGAACTTCTTATCCTTGAGGAGCTGTGCGGCGTGTGCCCCGAACTGGGTCGCAAGGATACGGTCGTATGCCGACGGGCTGCCGCCGCGGAGCATGTGTCCCGGAACCACCGTGCGGGTCTCAAGCCCGGTCATTTCCTGTATCTGCTTTGCGATACGCGAGGTCGCGGTGGTGTAGCCCGCCTCGGTGCGGAGACGTGCGCGCTCCTTCTTCTTCATCTTAGCCTCGTTAACGTCGAAGCAGCCCTCTGCTACTGCGAGAATCGAGAAATTCCTGCCTGCGTCGGCGCGCTTCTGGCATGCCTGAGCAACCTTGTCGATATCGTAGGGGATCTCCGGGAGCAGAATGATGTCAGCGCCGCCTGCAAGACCGCTGTAGAGAGTCAGCCAGCCAGCCTTGTTTCCCATTATCTCGATGACCATTACGCGGCTGTGGGAATTTGCGGTGGTGTGGATACGGTCGATGACCTCGGTGCCGATATCCACGGCGGAGTGGAATCCGAAGGTAACGTCAGTTCCGTAGATATCGTTGTCAATGGTCTTGGGCAGGCCGATAACGTTCAGGCCTTCCTCGGAAAGCATGTTGGCGGTTTTGTGAGTTCCGTTGCCGCCGAGGGTGAACAGGCAGTCGAGCTTGAGATCCTTGTAGGTATCCTTCATCTCCTTTACCTTGTCAACCTTGTCGTCCTCGATGATCTGCATCATCTTGAACGGGGTGCGCTTGGTGCCAAGGATAGTGCCGCCCTGTGTGAGTATGCCGGAGAAATCCGACGGCTGCATGACCTTGTACACGCCGTGGATAAGTCCATGATAACCGTCGTGAATGCCAACGATCTCGACCTTATCTTCGCCGAACGCCTCATAGATCGCCTTTGCGGCGCCTCTGATGGTCGCGTTGAGTCCGGGGCAGTCGCCGCCGCTTGTAAGCATGCCAACTCTGAGTTTTCCCATATTGTTACCTCCAGTTTATTATCTCTGCATTGCAGTATTTCACAACTTAGGGTACATCGTGCAGGCAGCGCCTGAGCCCCTGCGCGAAACCGCCTTTTCAGAACTTTGCTTCTTTTTTCAGCACCCGGCGGATATCGTTTCCGAAGAACGCCATCAGCCGGAAGCTCAGCAGACGCGAGCATATCTTGTCCGGATAATGCTTCTGTAAGTCAGTCGTGTTGTAATTCGTGCTGACTATCATCGGAAGCCTCCGGCAGACCCTCGCATTGATTATCTCGTACAGCAGCGACTCGTACAGCGGTTTGTCCATTTCCGCGCCGAGATCGTCGAAAATCAGGAGGTCGCAGCCGGTCAGCGCCGACATCGTATCCTTATCCGACTTCCCGAAATACTCCCGCTCCAGCGTGTGGAGCAGCTCCGGCGAGGAGCCGTAGATGACCGTATAGCCCTTCTGGAGCACCTTTGAAGCTATCGCAAGCGAGAGGTGAGTTTTTCCCAGACCGGTGGCGCCGCTCATCAGGATACCTTCGCTCTGTTCGGTGAAGTTCTCGGCGTAGGACTTGCAGAACTCGAGGTTCCGCTGCATTATCGCCCGCTCGGACACCCGCAGCGCGGGATTTATAACGTCCGGGTAAAGATCCAGCCGGAAGCTCTCGAACGAGCTGAGGCTCAGCGGTGAGTTCCGGTTAAGCTCCCGCGCGGTCTCCTCCATAAGCAGCTTCTGGAAACACTGGCACCACTTGTCGTTCACTATTCCCTTATCCTGGCAGATGGGACAGGTATATATCGGCTTCAGATAGCCCTCCGGGTAGCCGTTTTCGTAAAGCAGCTCCGCAAGGCGCTTCTGTATTTCAAGGTTCCGGCGCTCGACTTCGGCTAGTTCCTTCGAGGTGTCGCCGCCGCGCATTACAAGCCTTACTATCTCGCTTCCGGTCTCGCCAAGCTTCAGCGAAAGATCGCGGTACTCCGGGATCTTCGATTCCACCTCGGAACGGCGCATGTCGCTCTCAAGGCGGTTCGCCCTGCGGCGCTCCTCGAGGCGCTCCATTGCGGCGCTGAAATACTGTTCGTTTATGCCCATGCGTCACCTTCTTACTGATACTGCCGGCGGAGTTCGTCCATTACGTCGTCCATGTCGATGGAAGAATTGCCGCTCTCCTCCGGCTTTCTGCGGCGCTTCCCCCGGAACTCCTCGCTGCTGCGCTTCGCGTCGTCGGTGGTGTAGACTCCCGCGTTCTTCCAGTTCTCCAGTATCTTATTCGTGTAGTTGAAGTTAAGCGAACCCTTATTATCAAGGGTTATCTGATATGCGAGGATTATCATGTCCTCGCCGAATCCCCATTCCTCCGTCCAGGTTTTGATAAAATTAAGCTGGTTCGGCGAGAACGTAGTTTTCATGTCCATAGCCTGGCGGAGGTGCTCCTCAACGCTGTAGCGCTTTTCGAGCTTCTGCAGGTGCTGGTCTGCCTCGTCCACAGTACGGATATTCTCGTTTACCCAATCCTGCGCGGCAGTGAGTATGTAGTTCTGCGAGGTCTTTCCAATGCGGAAGCAGTACTTCATCAGCATTATCGCGACCTCTGCCGGCAGCCCGTAAAAATCCGTGAGCTGAAGCACGACGCGGCTTTCCGGGTTCTTCAACGGTCTGCCGTAAAGCTGCTGGACCTCCTTGAAAAGGAATTCGATCGCTCCGTCGGTCTTTATGCGCTGCGCGATGTCTCCGGCGGTGTAGATCGCAGAACCGTTGTTTACCGCGACCTTTCTCAGGCTGGAGGTCTGCATTTTTTCCGGCTCCGGTTCGCCTGCCTCCGGGAGCCGCTCCTGCACGGAGTCGTCCGTAGGCGTCAGTTCGCCGTCGTCCATGCGGATAATGCCGCGCTGGAACCAGAACATCGCCGCGTCCTCAAGCTCGCCGCCGCGCTTTATATTGAGCGCGTCCCGGAGCTGTTCCTCAGTGAACTGCTCCCCGCCGTGCCGCAGAAGATACAGCAGCAGCTTCAGGCTTGCGCCGTCTGCCAGTTTTATATATTTGTCAACAACGCTGGATGGTACGGCGAACACGCTGTTCCATGCTCCGGCGTCTAGTGAATAATTCATCTGCTCACCTTTTTCATTATTGCTGTGTTACTATTCAGGTTATGATATATTATAACACAAAAGCGGCATATTTTCAATAGGGAACCTCTAAAAACCGGTTTGAAAAGAGAAAATGGGTAGAGTGCGCCGAATGCGATGAAAGCCGACGAAGTAAGGCTGTATGCCTTACGAGGAGGTTTGAAGAAGCAGGCGGTGTGCTATACACATTTTCACTCAAACGAGGTTTTTAGAGGTGACCAATACAATTTATCGAAATTTAACGTCGTCAGTTCCATACAAAGCACAGTGCCGCGAGTTCCCTTATAATGTAATTCGGGAACACCAGCGCCCGGGTCGCCGAGGAGTAATGACCGGCTGAAAGTCCCTCCCGGGCGGCGTAGATATCCGCGCGGTACTGGTGGAAATCGTTGGTGACTACTGCAATGCCGTCGGTCACGCCCAGCTCACGAAGTATCGGCGCGGAATACTCGAAATTCGTGCGGGTGGAGTGCGACTGAGTTTCCGTGTAGATCCTCGATTCGCTCACGCCCTTTTCGACAAGCCAGGCTTTCATGGCGTCCGCTTCGGGAATGAACTCCCCTCTGCCCTGCCCGCCTGTGACTATCACGGGCGCGGACGGGTTCTGCTCAATGAGCGGGAGAGCGCTCTCCATGCGCAAGACAAGCTCATTGCCGGGAGTGTTCCCGTGAACCTGGCAGCCCAGTATCATCACCGCGTTGACCTGTTCCAGCGGTCTTGAGGAATACCTCGCCATCTGAACTCCGCAAAAACCGAGATACCCCGCGAACACCGCCGCTGCCGCGCAGAACGCACACAGCGCCGCCCTCCCGGGAATGCGCTTCCAGAGCCACTTTACGCCCCTTGCAATGTGCGGGAAAAGAAATGCCGCCGCAGCGATAAGCAGGCTCAGCAGAACTCCTAGGAAAGTCCCGGCATTGAAGAATCCCGGCAGGCAGAACCACACGAGAAGTACGGCAGCAAGCGCCGCGGTTACTATCTGAGCCGGGTGAAAATGCTGTTTTCTCATGTTACCTCCGATAAAGAACGCGCCCGCTTCAAACGGGCGCGCTGATTTTAAAGAGCCATTCCGATGGCGAGAGCCTTCATATTCGCGTCAATGAGGTTCGCCTTTTTCGGGGGGATCATCTTCTCGAGCACGGGACGCACTGCCTCCAGAACCGCAAAGCCAGTCTCCTTCAGGAGCTTGCCGACGAGGATTATGTTCGCCATTCCGGGCAGACCGTTCTCAGCCGCAAGAGCGGTCGAAGGTATGCGGAAGCTGCGGATATCGGTGCGGCTGCATTCCTCGGTGACGAGGGTGCTGTCGATTATCGCAATCCCGCCGGGCTTCACAGCCTCAATAAACTTATCGTAGCTCGGAGCATTCATCGCAACGAGGATATCCGGGTCGGTGACATACGGAGAGCCTATCGGCTGGTCGCTCACGCAGACGGTGCAGTTAGCGGTGCCGCCGCGCATTTCAGGTCCGTAGGAAGGCAGCCACGACACCTGCTTGTCCTGATATAAGCCGAGATAAGCCAGCAGCTTCCCTGCGAACAGTATCCCCTGACCGCCGAAGCCTGCAAATATCGTTTCAGTCGTCATCTTATCGCGCCCTCCTTGAATACGCCCAGAGGATAATACGGCACCATGTTGTCCTTGAGCCACTTTATAGCCTCCACCGGAGAAAGTCCCCAGTTGGTCGGGCAGGTCGAGAGCACCTCGATGAGCGAGAAGCCCTGCTTGTTCTTCTGGAACTCGAATCCCTTTCGTATCGCCGCCTTAGCCTTGCGGATATTCGCCGGGTCGGTAACGGTTACTCTCTCGGCAAGCGCTACGCCGGAGAGCGTGGATACCATCTCGCACACCCTGACCGGGAAGCCCTCCACATCGGGATTTCTTCCGTAGGGTGTTGTCTGGGTAACCTGACCCGGAAGGGTCGTCGGAGCCATCTGACCGCCGGTCATTCCGTAGGTCGTGTTGTTTATGAATATTACGGTGATATTCTCGCCACGGGTCGCCGCGTGAACCGTTTCAGCAGTGCCTATCGCCGCAAGGTCGCCGTCGCCCTGGTAAGTAAACACGAACTTGTCGGGATTTCCGCGCTTTACGCCTGTAGCCACCGCCGGAGCGCGTCCGTGAGCGGCCTCTATCATATCGCAGCTGAAATAATCGTACGCCATTACGGAGCAGCCTACCGGGCAAACTCCGATGGTCTCGCCCTCGATACCCATTTCGTCGATGACCTCAGCCACCAGTCTGTGCACGATTCCGTGCGTGCAGCCTGGGCAGTAATGGAACGGAACGTCAGTCAGCGCGTGTGGTTTCTTGAATTCCGGCATATCACTCAGCCTCCTTTTCGCTCAGGAGCTTTATCTGCTCGAATATTGCAGTCGGCTTCGGAACGACGCCGCCGGTGCGTCCGTAAAACTCCACGGGAATTCGGCAGTCCAGCGCGAGTTTTACGTCGTCGATCATCTGACCCATCGACATCTCCACGCACAGAACGCGCTTTGCATTCCGGCACGCTTCGCGGACTTCCTGAACAGGGAACGGCCAAAGAGTTACCGGGCGGACAAGTCCCGCCTTGATCCCTGCTTCGCGGGCGCGGTCAACCGCCGCCTTTGCAAGTCTTGCGACCGAACCGTACGCAGCAACCACTATATCCGCGTCCTCGGTCTTGTAAAGCTCGGCTTCGTGTAGCTCCTTCTTTACGGTCTCGTAACGTTCGAAGCGCTCGATATTAAGGCGCTCAAGCTCCTCGGCCTGTAAGTAGAGCGAGTTGACTATGTTGTGCTTGCGCTTATTGCCGTGACCGTTTGTTGCCCATGGCTTCTCGGAAGCGTCGTGGTGCTGTATCTCGCCGACCTTGAATGTGACCGGCTCCATCATCTGACCGAGCAGTCCGTCCGCAAGTATCATAGCGGGCATGCGGTACTTATCGGCTTCGTCGAAGGCTCTGCCCATGAGATCTGCCATCTCCTGAACGGTGGAAGGCGCGAATACAAGTATCTGGAAGTCGCCGTGACCCAGCGCCCTGGTAGCCTGCCAGTAGTCGCTCTGGGATGGCTGAATGCCGCCGAGTCCGGGGCCGCCGCGCATTACGTTTACGATAACGCAGGGCAGGTCGGAACCCGCCATGTAGGAAACGCCCTCGCTCTTAAGGGAGATTCCCGGCGATGAACTGGATGTCATGCACCGTACGCCGGAGCTTGCGCAGCCGTATACCATATTGATAGCCGCTATCTCGCTCTCCGCCTGGAGGAAAACGCCGCCGACCTTCGGCATGCGCTTCGCCATATAAGCGGAGATCTCCGTCTGAGGTGTGATGGGATAGCCGAAAAAGCACTTGCAGCCGGCGCGTATCGCAGCCTCGGCGAGAGCTTCGTTGCCCTTCATAAGGTTTCTTTCCATCACTTTTCACCTCCGTCCGGAATTATCGTGATCGCGCAATCGGGACACATCATCGCGCACATTGCACACGCAATGCATGCGTCATCGTCGATACAGACGGCGGTGTAATATCCCTTTGCATTCAGCTTTTCATGCGAGATCTCAACGATCTTCTTAGGACATGCGGTGGTACACAGCGCACAGCCTTTGCAGGCTTCAAAGTCCACATTCATCTTAGCCATTTTTAAATCCCTTTCCAGATCCGGTAAGCCCGGACGACCCGCATTCCTGCGGATTTCTGCACTCCGGCAGTTTCTATTCTTCCCAGAATGGGCGCACGTAAACGTCCACCGGGTAGGCTCCTTTTACGCCCAGACTGCGCTCCGCAGCGGTCAGCGCAAGCGGTACGCCTGCCTCTGACGCGCATTTTAAAGCATAATCCGCCGTGACTTTTACATCATCGGCGGTAGTCTGTGAGCCTAGGTTTGAGCAGTTTACAATGCCCTTTGCCCTGATACGCGACACCTGCTCTATGTCGCGCAGAAGCTCCACTGCTTCACCGGGAGTTCTTGTAAGATAGCGGTAGCGGTTCACGACGTAATACAGCTCGCAGCCGAAGTTGCCAAGCACTGTTGCGTACTGCCCCAGCGCGACCGCGCCGGTGTCGTCCCCTCCGACGTCGATGATAAGGCGGTCGCAGCCGTTGATGACCGCCGCCATGTCAAAACCGAGCGAGGGGATATCGAGGTTTGTATTCGCAAACTGCGGCGCGACCAGCTTTATCCCGAGAGAGCCGAACAGCTCCGAGAAATCCGCGGTGCGGAAGTAGGGATTCACGATATCAAGGTCGATTATCGTGACCCGCTCCCCTTCCTTAGCGAAATCAACCGCCAGGTTCACCGCGAGATTGGTCTTGCCGGAGCCGTAATGCCCCGTTACAGCAATGATATTTCCAAGATTATTGATATCAGCCATCAATAGTAGTAATATCCAGAGCCAACGGCGTCAGCGATGCTGTTGCCGATACCCACCATGCTTACCGCGAACACGATAGCAAAAATGATCCCCACTGCCAGACTTATAGCCTGAATGATGATCATAGCCTGGCAATAGCGCTTCTTGTTAATAGGAGTATCCGAGCTTACGCCCCATACGATACAGAGGATAAGGCTGATGATACCGAACCATGTGGTAAGGATAATCGTGCCGACCCACTGACCGAGCGTCATGGGGGGATCGTTCACGGGCTGAACGTTATTGTTGAACTGCTGAGCGTTCGAACTGCCGTAATTATTGATCTGCGCCGGCTGGGGTGCGGTGTAGCTGTTCTGCTGGCTATAGCTGGGAATGCTGTTTGCTGAAGGCATTACGTCATTCGGCTGTGAAGCGCCCATCGGGGTGGTCTGCGGAGTCTTTTCAAGCTGAACAGCAGCGGGCAGCGGTTCGCCGCAGGAAGGGCAGAACGCTCCGTCGCCTGTCACTAATGTGTTGCATTTGGTGCATACTCTCTGCATGTAAATTACCTCTTTTCGTTAAGTTCGGAGCTAACCAGAAGCTCCCTATATAACATATACGAACAGGTTCGTTAATATGTACAATTGTATTTTATCATAATAATCTTCGGTTGTCAATAACAAACAACGATGTCACAGAAATTTCATTAAGCGAACACTTTTCGGCAACAAATACCGCAACATGTGAGCATTATTTACTTTTCCAGCCACTGGCTCATTCCTGCACCAAGCATCTCGTTGGGACGGTCGCGGAAGCCGAACTGCCTGTAAAACGGCTCGCGCTCCTTTGCCGACATGAGATACACCACGATCTTCTCGCCGGGCTCCAGCGTGGAATAAAGGTAATCCATAGTGCGGTGCATCATCTGCTTGCCGATCCCCTGGTGCTGGTACTCGGGAATCACTATCACGTCCGTGATGAAATTCGCGTAGCCGCCCTCGGAAAGCACGCGTATCATTCCGACGCACTTTCCGTTGTCCCTGACCGTTGTAATATGGAACGCGTTATTGAGTACGTTCCGGCAAATGCGGTCGGAAAGCGGCATGAAATTCACCAGGCGGCGCATTTCCTTATATTCCTCCAGCGTTGGCGCTTTATCTATAAATTCAAGTGCCATGTTGACTCTTCCTTTCCTTATTTCAAGCTAAAAGCCGCCCGGTCTCCGGACGGCTCCTTAAAGCGCGTTATGCCTTATCTTCGCCAGGTTCTGCCGTACTATCCGCTTCGTGATTCTCAGCGGGAGCGCTGCCCTCTGTCGGCGATGTCTCCGTCTTGGTTTCCTCTGACGGGGCTGTCTCGGCGATATCCTCCGGCTTCTTCTTGGGATTGCCGTCGATGTCGATTTCGTCAGCCATTAGCTTGTAGAAGTCCGGACCGTCGATCTTCTCGTGCTTCATGAGGTACTGTGCGCAGCGTTCGAGCAGGTCGCCGTGTTCGGTGAGTATCTCCTTCGCCTTCTCGTAACCGGTCTCGATGAGCTCGCGTATCTCGCCGTCTATCTCAGCTGCAACATTCTCGGAGTAGTTGCGCCCCTGAGAATAATCTCTGCCGAGGAAGACTTCCTGGTTCTCATGTCCGTAGAGTATCGGACCGAGTTTTTCGGAGAAACCGTAGCGCGTTACCATGTTCCTTGCAACAGACGTCGCACGCTCGATATCGTTGGAAGCGCCTGTGGAAATATCGTCAAGTATCAGTTTTTCAGCAACACGGCCGCCGAGTAGAACTATGATCTCCTCCTCCATGTAGGTCTTGCTTACGAAGGATCTGTCCTTCTCAGGAACGTGCATTGTGAAGCCGCCCGCCATTCCGCGCGGAATGATGGACACCTGATGTACCTTATCCTGCGACTTGCAGAAGTAGGTCGTGATAGCGTGACCGGATTCGTGATATGCTGTGAGCTTCTTCTCCTCCGGAGTTACGACCTTGGACTTTTTCTCAGGACCTGCAACTACCTTGATAGTAGCTTCCTCGATGTCCGCCTTGGTTATCGCGCGGCGGTTAGCACGCGCAGCAAGCAGAGCCGCCTCATTTACAAGGTTCTCGAGGTCTGCGCCGGTGAAGCCCGCGGTTGTTGCCGCGATGGTCTTGAGGTCGACATCGGGACCGATGTTCTTGTTTCTTGTGTGAACCTTGAGTATCTCCTCGCGACCCTTGATGTCAGGATAGTTTACGACGATCTGTCTGTCGAAACGTCCGGGTCTGAGCAGCGCTGGGTCGAGGATATCACGGCGGTTGGTCGCCGCCATTACGATGATGGAGTCGTTCTCGGTGAAGCCGTCCATCTCAACGAGGAGCTGGTTCAGGGTCTGCTCGCGCTCGTCGTGGCCGCCGCCGAGACCTGCGCCTCTCTGGCGTCCGACTGCGTCTATCTCATCAATGAAGATGATGGAAGGGGTCTTTTTCTTCGCCTGCTCGAACAGGTCGCGGACTCTCGACGCACCAACGCCGACGAACATCTCAACGAAGTCCGAACCGCTTATTGAGAAAAACGGAGCGCCAGCTTCGCCGGCAACCGCCTTTGCAAGCAGAGTCTTACCTGTTCCGGGAGGGCCCACGAGCAGAACGCCCTTAGGAACTCTCGCGCCTATCTCGCGGTATTTGCCGGGGTTCTTCAGGAAGTCGACGATCTCCTCAAGCTCCTGTTTTTCCTCGTCTGCGCCTGCAACGTCGTCAAATGTGACCTTCTTTCCGGTGTTCTGGCGCACGTTCGCCTTGGAGAAGCTGGACATCTTTCCGCCGCCGGTGCTCTGGCGCATTACGATGACCGTAAAAATGATCATCACACCGACCAGCAGCAGGTAAGGCAGCACGCTTGTCAGGAACGTGTTATCGGATATCGGGATATAATCCTCGACAAGCGGGCTGTCCGGGTTCGCCTCGTTGTATCTCAGGCGGTAGTTTGCCGCTTTTCCGTCGGAAGTGTATCCGGAGTTGATATCGTTGATGAAAATGCTGACATTCGGCACGGTGTACTGATGAGCCGGAGCGCCCGCAGCCTCGCCCTTGAGCTTATAGGTCAGCGCGCCGCTTCCGAGATCAAGCTTATACTGTGCAACGTTCAGGTCGTCGAACTCTGAGATAACGCCGGAATATGTGACCGTAGTGCGCGAGGAATTGCTCGCCATGTTAAGTACAGACACCAGTCCGAAAATCAGAAGGAAGATAATTACCAGATAAATAATTACACCTTTTAATTTGTTAGAATTCATTAATACCGCCTTTCCGGAAGATATTTCCTTGATACGCAATATATAGTATACCCGATTTGAAGCATTTTATTTTCATAATTAATTTGTGCCACAAATGTGGGTAGTTGTCCCTTATTTTATTTGGACATTGAATATTATATCACACTTTTAATCAAATTGCAAACTATTTCGGTGAATATTAGCTGAAAATTTAGGTGAAAAACTGTGATTATTAATTACTTTTCGTGCTTGCGGTAGTGCTGCTCCGCATATTCAATGTAAACAGCGCTGCGTCTTACCACGAAGAATTTTCCGCGGCAGGGATTGAATTTTCCCTTTCCGGAAGCGATGATTTCCCTTGCAGTGTTGATTCTCAGCGCGCTCGGCTCTATTCCTCCGCTCTGGAGTATCAGCTTTATTGCGCGGCTCTGCACCGGCTTCGGGAGCTTGGCCAGCTTCTCTGCGCTCCAGGCTGGCTGTAATTTCCATATATCCTCGCCGGGGATTCTCAGCCTGACCGTAGTTTCACCCTCGGAAAGCGCCTGACGCGCCATGTCGTCCAGGAAGTCGCTGTCCTCCCGGAGCGACAGCTCCATTCGGCTCATCGTGGAAAACAGCGAGCCGTTTATTTTCAGCATTTCCGGGAGTATTATATGCCGTATCTTATTGCGGGTGTAGTCCGTGGAAAGGTTCGTTTTATCCGTGACCCACGACAACCCGCGGCTCCGGCAGTACTCTTCGACTTCCTCCCGGGTGCAGAATATCAGCGGGCGGATTATATTCCCGCGCACCGGCGGAACTCCGCACAGACCCTTCAGACCTGTGCCGCGCATGAGGTTCAGCAGCACAGTTTCTGCGCAGTCGTTGGAATTGTGCGCCGTAGCCAGCTTCTTTCCTTTCGAGACCTCCGCGAAAAAATCGTACCGCACCCGGCGCGCGCACTCCTCCAGGCTTTCGTGCTTCTGCTGCATAGAAGCAACGTCGGCCTCCAGAACCCGGAGCTCCACGCCGAGCCGCCTGCAGAACTCCTCGCAGAAATGCATGTCAGCGTCGGATTCCGCACCACGCAGATGGTGATTAACATGACACGCTGAAATGGTTATCCCAAGCTCCCCGGAAAGCTCCGTCAGGGCATGGAGAAGCGAAACGCTGTCCGCCCCGCCCGAAAGCGCGGCAACAACAGCGTCCCCCTTTTCTATCATTTTGTACTCGGCAAGCGCCGACCTGATATTATCCAGAAAGTCCATTCCGATCTCTTACTGCCCCTCCTGGCGCACCAGCTCCGCATTTGTGAAGCGCGTGAACTCGCCGTCCCAGCCGAGCGGGACCGTACCCGGTTCGCCGTGACGGTTCTTTGCCACGATGCATTCGCAGGAGTGCACGTTGGGGTCTGTTTTGTCATAGTAGGAATTGCGGTAGAGGAACATAACGATGTCCGCGTCCTGCTCGATAGAACCGGATTCACGCAGGTCTGACAGCATGGGGCGCTTGTCAGGGCGCTGCTCCGGACCTCTTGCGAGCTGCGACAGCGTGATGACCGGAACGTTCAGCTCCTTCGCCATGATTTTCAGGTTACGCGTAATGTCGGAGATCTCGACTACTCGGTTGCCGTTGTAGTTCTTGGTCGACGACATGAGCTGCAGGTAGTCGATGACCACCAGTCCGAGATTCTTCATTCTGCGGAGCTTCGCCTTCATCGCCGCCACCGTGATTCCCGGCGTGTCGTCGATATAGATGTTGAGCCTTGAAAGCACATCCGAAGCCCTGCCGATATCCTTCCACTTTTCGGGAGGGATCGTGCCGGTTTTCATCGCGTCCGATGTCAGGGAGGCCTCGCTGCTTATCATACGGCTGACTATCTGCTCCTTTGACATCTCAAGGCTGAACACGGCAATGGAAGTATCCTGGTATTTCTTTCCGACATTTGTTACAATGTTCATTGCAAACGAGGTCTTACCCATACCGGGACGAGCAGCAAGGATTATCAGGTCGGAGCGGTTCAGACCGTAGATCCTGCGGTCGAGATCCATGTACAGCGTGGACAGTCCCGTAATGGTCTGCCCCTTGCCCTCCTTCGCCGCTTTGTAAAGCTCGTCAAGAGCCTTGATCCGGTCAAGGACGATTCCGCCGATGTGGGTGAGTCCCTTTATCTCAGCGCCGCTTCTGATATCGAAGATTTTCTGCTCTGCGAGGTCGATGAGGGTGTTTGCGTCCTCGGTGCCCTCGTTTACAGCGTCGATGATGTCCTTGGAAGCAAATATCAGGCTTCGCGCCATGTACTTATCAACGACTATCGCCGCGTATTTTCCGACTGTGGAGATACTCGGAACTGCGGTCATTATCCGCGCGAGGTACTCCTTCGCCTGCTCCGGGGTCTCGAAGATGTTCTGGCGCATTACAGCGTCGAGCACCGTGACGATATCTATTTTGTCGCCGGCGAGATACATATTCAGCATTACGCCGTAAACCGAGCGGTTCAGCGCAACATAGAAATGATCCGGCTGGAGAACGGTCGCAAGTTCGGACATTGCGCTGCTGTCCATGAGTACGGCGCCAAGCACCGACTGCTCCGCGTCGATATTGCACGGGACGTTGATCCCCGAGAGATCATACTCTGCCATATCAGCCCTCTACTACGCTGACTGTGAACTTCGCGGTAACTCCCGCATAGAGGCGCGCCTCCGCGGAGAAATCGCCGAATCCCTCGATTTTGAGGTTAACGGAGATCTTCTTCTTGTCTACGTCGCAGCCAAGCTCCTGCTTGATCGCCGCGGAAATCTCCTTTGCGGTAACTGTTCCGAAAAGTCTGCCGTTCTGACCCGCCTTTGCAAGCACAGTGATTTTCTTATCCTGGAGCTTCGCGGCGATCTCCTTCGCGTTTGCGATGTCAACGTCGATCTTGTGCTGAGCGGAATCCTTCTGCCCCTGAAGCAGGTTGAGGTTCTTTGCGGAAGCTTCCTGCGCGAGTCCCTTTTTAATAAGGAAGTTCACGCCGTAGCCGTCCTTGACATCGTGAACCTCGCCCTTCTTGCCTGTGCCCTTAACGTCCTGAAGTAAGATTACCTTCATCTTGAATACCTCCTGTATCAGTCCTGCGGAAGATTGTTGTAGTACTTGTCGATAGCGTCGTAGAGCTTCTGTACTGCCTCTTCCTTGTCAATATTGTAGAGCTGTGCGCCGGCCATTGTAAGATGTCCGCCGCCGTCGTCCTTTTTGTTTCCTATATTCTCCATGAGAACCTGCACGTTGACCTTGCCCAGCGAACGCGCGCTGAAACTCCAGCCGTTATCTATCGGATAGACGGTCACGGAGGCGTCAACGCCGGTTATATTGAGCATTTCGTCCGCCGCCTGGGAGCATACCACACGGATATCCTCGAAGGACTCGCCTACCACGGATATCGCGAAGCCGCGGTACATCTCCGCAGAAGCGACCACCTTCGACCTGCGCATGCGGGACTTCATGGAAGTCGCAAACAGCTTCTTGACGAGTATCGTGTCCGCGCCGTACTTCCTGAGCCTTGCCGCCGCCTCGAACGTAGCTTCTCCGGTACGCATAACGAAATCCTTCGTGTCGAG
>ENA-UESU01000404-UESU01000404.1-human-gut-metagenome-genome-assembly--contig:-NODE-404-length-36041-cov-9.244022_pt1 | contig 36041 bp, 30 predicted proteins | sample MGYA00243007_ERZ508008 | MGnify/ENA primary metagenome ERZ508008 (study PRJEB26167, sample SAMN06115399) | human gut metagenome | host: Homo sapiens | place: China:Henan | collected 2016-06-23 | study...
GGTGCGTTAGTTCAGTTGGTTAGAATACATGCCTGTCACGCATGGGGTCACGGGTTCGAGTCCCGTACGCACCGCTTAAAGCTCTGAAATCGAATGATTTCAGAGCTTTTTTGTTCAATATACCAGATGTTCCACCTAATAACAATTACATTCCAAACCTTGATGTATCCACCTCTTTCAGATTCTTTTTCTTATACCCTCCGAAGCGATAACTGAGATTCAGAGTAAAAGCCCGCGAATAGAAAGCACTGTTCATATCTAAGTCCTGTCCCTTGAAACGAACTTTTGTCTTAGGCATCCCTGTATTAAGAATATCATTACAACGAGCGGAAAGGCTCATCCTGTCGTTTGCAAAACTCCATTTCAATCCGGCAGTAAGATTAAAGATGGATTCAATATCAAATGTTCCTTGTATAACCGGTGTTTGTACATTCCCCATCAATTCAAAAGCCAGATTTTTATTCACTTTAAAAGTATTATCCAGCATAGCACTGAACACCCACTTTTTTCGATTGAAAGGTATATCAAAGAAATCATCACAACGTTGCCTCATCTGCATACCGGCTACAGTCAATCGAGAATCCAACCAATTTCCTGTTTTGAAAGGTAATATGATGTTTGCTCCCCACAACTGCATATAGTTCCAGTTTGTATTTTTATAAATTAGCGCCAGTCTGTCGGTAGATTGATAAGGAGTTTGTATAAAGTAATCTGGAGTATGCATAAAGAACAGGTTAAAAATATATTTTTGCTTCAAGATATAACTCCCGTTCAAATTGTAATTAGTCATAGGTTTCAATCCCGGCGTTCCCCACAGTTCAGTGTACCCGTTGAGATAACTAACCGACGATTGCATATCCCAATAGCCCGGATACGTCTTATCTGTAGATAAGGAGAATTGGAATGTATGCTTTGGCGTTTTAAAGTAAGTTAGCGATGCCTGTGGATAAACCGCCCATTTATGATAATTGCCGATAGTATAGTATTCTCCCGTAGCCGATACAGAGAACGAAACTCCTGTCTCGTAGTTTTTACTGAGTGACACATAAAAATTAGTAGTCTGTTCTTTCAGATCAGAATACATATTCTGAGTATGAATATCCCCCACTACCTTATCATAAGTCTGAAAATCACGATCTTTTGCAAACCGATAGGATACCCCATATCCTAAACTCCATCCTTTAGATAATGAATGTTTTTGATCTGCATAAATAGAATAGCGATCTATTCTTTGTCCGCCAACCATTGAAAAACTGCTTTGCCTGCCATCCTGATAGTCGGCATAAAGACTTTGATGATTGTCGGATTTATAATGCGTATAATCACCACCTATTTCAAGTCCAAATCCTGAATGATACTGCAATGTGACATTATTCATCCGCGTATCAAGATATTTATCCACATTACTGGTTTGATAATTCCCTGTCGTTTCGCTGCTATTATACTGATCGGGGCTATAGCTACCTGTATATATCACATTAATCGTATGATTGTCATTGAAATTATACTCAAACGCAGTTCTGAAATTGTGATTCCAATACTTACTGCGTAATTGCTCATTCTGGCTGATATCGTACCGTTCATTCTTCAGTGCATGCCTGGAATCGAGGTCTATATATTCCATATTCTTCACATCATTCGCTCCATACATCACATCAAAAGCCATTTTGGGTGTCGATAAACGGAAATTCCCTTTCATGCCACCGCTATTAAAAAATTGATTCTTATAATCAGCACTTACTTCTCCTTGAAAAGAATAGTCATTCGAGCGTTTTAAAACAACATTGATAACCGCTCCCCGTACATGATATTCAGGGGGTGCACTATACATTACTTCCACTTTCTCCACCCTGTTTACCGGAGTATTACGCAAAAGAGTTTCAAGCTGCCCGACATCCATTGTGGTAGGTTTTCCATTCAGGATTACAGTCAGATTTCCTGCACCGACCAGAGTCAACACTCCCTTACTTTCTTGCACTCCCGGTAACCTCATCAATGCTTCATAGGCATTATTCACTACTTGCTTTTCAGATAAAACAGCGAGATTATAACCTAAACGTCCATTCTCCACTTTTACAAATGGGCGTTCTGCCTTTACCACCACTTCATCCAAGGCATAATCCTGAGGCTGCAACTGAATAGTCCCGGCATTTTTCCCATTGCCGGTTACTTGCTTCGTATGAAATAAAAGATGTTGGATAATCAAGCGGTATTTTTCTTGTTGGCCATTCAAAGTGAATATACCGTCAGCGTTTGATATCGACGCATCTATATAAATAGAGTCTACCGTTTGCAATACAATGGTTGCCCCCTCTATGGGGCGCTGTTCACTGTCTATTATCTTGCCGCTAATGGTTTGTCCCCATACGACTGTTTGAAAACTGCCTACTACAATATAGCTGATTACAGATAAGATTACTTTATTCAATCGCATCATTCTATGTCATTTACAGATACTAATGTCACCATTAGCTTGGATTACAGAAATTTCATGTTTTGATTTCTCTGTTTATAGACGAAGCGAAAAAATCATATTTGGTTTATAAAGAAGAAAAACATTTAATATTCTTAAATATAAGATTCACCCACAACTCTTGATGCATCCGCTAATATACTCTCGCTGCCTTACAAGGTACGGAGCGGGTACGGACCAGATACGGTTCAGGTATGTTTTAAATATTATTTTAGAGTTTATTCAGCAAATGTGCCTGTAGACATAAAGACTACCGAATACATAAAATAATCCTCACCCTCTGTTTGCGGTTGTTCAAACAGTTGCTTATAAATAGGCTCCGGCTCAGGTCCGAAAAGTAAATCTGCATCCGGAGTGTAAATACCACAATACCATACAGGAGCCGCTTTCATATTAAAACGCGGAATGCCTTCTATTACAAATTTATAAAACCCAACCTTATCGCCATCTTTTACGACTCTTGTCAGCCCTCCGTAATTGGTACCCATATTATATCTCAACCCTTTTAAAGGAATATATCCATCTTCAATCAGGTTACCCTCTGCAAATTTCTTCGCTTTACAGGTAAAAGGTATTTCATATTCACCACCTTCGGGAGACAGAATAAAAGGATTAGGACCATCTACTTTTATAGTGTATTCATACTCTACTTTTGCCTTCGATATTACATCTATCAATTTGTAGACAATGCTACTCCCATCAGCAGGAGGATCAACCAAAGTTCTTTTCTCAACCCATAAAGCATACTCATAGCCTTTTTCGTAAACGAAATCAGTAATACCTTGAAAATCCAGCGTTTTGTAGTCGCTTTCACTTTCTTCTTTCACCAGCATACAATCGATAGGAGAATCACTTCCCCAAGGTTGATAAGTACCTGTTTTGTCAGAAATAAGCATTTTTACAGTTTCTACCTTGTCTTGCGGTTCATCATCACTACAAGCAACAAAGCCAGTGATTGACAGGATTAATAGCAATAATCCTAATAAGCGTTTTGTCTTCATAATGTTTTCTTTAAGTCTAGTTTTGTAATTATGCAAAGATATACAAAATCTCTTTAAGCTTATTATAAACAAAGCCTTTTATTTCTTTTCTCAGAAGAAGCTTAAATAGAATTTTAAAGGAGATAGGCTATATGAAGATATAAAAGCGTACCTTCGGCAACAGAATGAGATATCGAAGAATAACAACCACCGGACAAATCCGGGAAAAAAAGAAAGAGCGCAGGCAATCTATATATGTCTGGCTGATAGTAATTGTGATCTTGGCAATACTTGTCGGAGTGGGCTATCTGGCCACTCCCAGTACTGTATTGCTCCAGCAAACAGCATTTCGGGGTATCAGTTATCGCCCACTCATGGCATTCGTGATGCTTTTCACAACCATTCTTGTCATTGTTATTGGCATACTACTGGCAGATAAATACACAAAAGTCGGATATTACCTGAAAACCATCGCCTTTGGCATTGTTATAGGGATGCTTTTTCACGGTATGGGTATCAATCTGTTACTGAATATGAATCGTTGGTTGGCAAGTAAGACTCCCGTCCGCAAAGAATACAGAGTAACAGAAATCCGTTTTCTAAAACCCAACAAATTGGCCCGCTATCGGACCATATTGCCTGAATGCAGAATTCTGAAAGCTGTCGACCAGGATAATCCTGACGACTGCCTTTACTTCCATGTCCCCATAAATGCACAAGTAGCTATGGGATGTATACTGCATGTTACAATAAAAAACGGTTTCTTTGGTTGGAAATCAGTGGATGAACTAGCGGTAGATTGTAGAGAACTACATAAGTATGTTAAATAAGAAATTCAAAATATAATATGAAAACCATTTAAATCACCAGATATGAAAAAACACTCCATTCTATTCCTTTTAGGATTTATCTTTCCTATCTACACCCATGCTCAGGACATATCCGGAACATGGAACGGAAAGCTGTCTCTCCCCAACGCTTCCTTAACTATTTGTTTCAACCTGCAACAAACCGAGCAGGGATATACCTCTACTTGTGATAGTCCCGATCAGAATGTAAAAGGCATCCCGACAGGCTCCACACTCTTTCAGGATTCGATTCTGACGATTCAGATTCCTGATATTCGTGCCTCTTACAAAGGAAAGCTGGAGAAAGACGGCAAAATATACGGAGACTTCACACAAGGACTTAGATTCAAACTAAATCTGGAAAAAGGAGAAGCAGCCAAGCCTAAGCGTCCCCAAGAACCACAACCACCTTTCCCCTATAGAGCAGAAGATATTACTTTTGAAAATAAAGAAGCCGGAATCACAATTGCCGGTACTCTGACGCTTCCCGAACAGGGGAAAAAATTCCCGGCAGTAGTATTGGTTACCGGTAGTGGCGCACAGAACAGGAATGAGGAAATAATGGGACATAAGCCATTTCTGGTAATAGCAGACTACCTGACCCGTAACGGTATAGCCGTACTTCGCTGCGACGACAGAGGCGTAGGAGGCTCAACAGGCGTTTTTGCAGAAGCCACCAACGAAGATTATGCCAGCGATGCAGAAGCAGCAATCAATTACCTGAAAGGCAGAAAAGAAATTAATCCCAAACAGATAGGAATCATCGGTCATAGCTGTGGAGGAACCGTGGCTTTTATATTGGGCGCCCGTAACAAAGATATTGCTTACATCATTTCAATGGCCGGCGCTACCATAAAAGGAGACAGTCTGATGTTGAAACAAGCAGAAACGATTAGCAAGTCAAGTGGTACCTCTGATGCCATGTGGGAGTTAAGTAAACCCACATTACGCACCCGTTATGCTATATTGGCACAGGACAAAAGCACTGAGGAAATCCGGAAAGAGCTATATGCCAACATTATCGCAACACTGCCACCCGTACAACTGCAAGACCCAAACATCGCCAAACAAATAGAAGTTGAGATGAACGGAATGCTCTCCCCATGGTATCTTCATTTCATGAAATACGATCCGACCCAAGATTTAAAGAAGATAAAATGTCCGGTACTAGCTGTCAATGGAGATAAAGACATACAGGTAGATGCAGACATGAATCTCAAAGCTGTGGAAGATTGGGTAAAGTCTAACGGGAATAAGAAAGTTACCACTAAGAAATATCCCGGTTTGAACCATTTGTTCCAATCCTGTAAGACTTGTACAATTATGGAATACGGGCAATTAGAAGAAACCATCAGTCCTGAAGTCTTGAAAGATATGACGGAATGGATTCTGCTGAATTGTAAACATTAGAGTTTTGCAACGCATAAGAAAGGCCGTATCAAAATAAATGAAAATCTTTTGTTGATACGGCCTCTTTCTTTACTTAGATTTTCTTTCCGATGTAGAATGCATAACCATAAAAGTCTTTATACTTATAGTATAATTGTTGCTCATGGCGCTGATTGGCAATCAGTTCTTCAGCCGCCTGGTTATCCGCATATTTTCGTAGAAAGTTTTCTTGGGCTTCAACCTGTGGCATATAGAAATGCTCGATCCAGCAATTTTCCGGTATACAGAAACAGGCTACAGGAATATATCCGGCCTTCTGCATCTGTGCCAGCTTATTGGGAATCGTATTTATTTCAGGATAAGCATCCATCCAGAAATCATTGATCTCAGCCGGACGTTCGTCAGTGAACCATGATACCTCTGATACGGCAATATAACCACCTTTCTTCAAAAACGAACGCCATAGATTCAACCCGTATTCAAAACCAATATTATAGATGGCTCCTTCCGACCAGATAAGATCTAATTCTTCATTCCGGAACGGGAGTTCATCCATTGATCCAATAATACCTTTCACTCTATCCTGCAGGTTAAAGTGTTCGGCATTACTATTGAATTGGTTGATAAAATCAGGAAACAAATCAATGCCTGTAATTTGCCCCGGAGTATGTTGCGCCAGCGTAATCGTTTGGCCACCTGTGCCACAACCCAGATCAGCAATCAGAGATTTATCCGTAAGCCCCTCAACAAAGCTAAGAGCCTTGATTGTTGTTTCAGCACTTCCCGGTCCCTGACGTTCTACACTTGAAAAGTATTCGCAGATTAAACTAAAATCAAATTCGTGAATAGATTTATTTTCGTTACTCATGATACCCACAGTTATTTACTTACCGAATTCTTCTTAACTTTAAACATTCAACATTTTTTTATATCGCCACAAAGATAGGCAGACTTTTTACTCCTGCAAATTATCGGAAGAGAAAAAAGAACACCACCCTTGTGACCTGTTCCTTTCGCCATAACTATAATTTAAGTTGTTATTATATTTTCCTTATTTTCTGACACTCAGGACAATAGTAAACCGACCCTCCAAGATAGGCTTCTTTCACAATCACACTGCCACAGCGCGGACAGGGATTTTTCCATGTTCTGGAAGAAAGAATCGTTTTATACCCTCCCTCATTTCCATAAAGATCCGTCTGGGTATCACGCCCTCTTCCGGAAGTCATAGCCATTAAAGTATCCTTCAGAGATTTAAAAAGTACCCCTTTCTGTCCATCCGACAAGTCAAGCACTTTCTGTTTCGGGTGAATCCCGGCATTGAACAGAATATCCTGCGTTACCCCATTGCCTACACCCGGAATACGTTGTTCGGTAGCCAGCAGAGCTTTAGCCGTCAATGTCTTTTTAGCTGAAGCAAATAATTTCTCAAATTCCGCTTCCGTATAAGCATCACTCAACGGAGAAATACTTTCACGACTTATCGTATAATATTTATTGTCGATAACGCCATCGGGATAGGCACTGATAAAACCATACATGGCAACCGTGAATACAAGAAACGATTCATCTTCAAAAGTCAGCAGCAACTGGTAATTGGCAGGAACTTTATCACCCGGATTATAGTAACGTGCGCTCACCCCATCACCGATATTCATTATCACATTGCCCGACAGGTAAAAATCAACAAACATTCCATATCCCTTAGACGACAGAACCGTTTTTCCGACGAGCAACTTCCCATACTCCAGTGGATCGCCACTATAGAATGTGAACTTATGAGGCTTGGTAGCATTGAACACTTGCGTAATCGTTTTACCGCTTAAAACATCATTGGCTTGCTTACTCAGTGTAAGTACTTCTGGCAATTCTAACATACTCTTATATCATTTAGTTATTTATCAATAGGAATATAAATCTCCGTCAGCAATTCCTCAACCGGCGTTTCATCCGGTGCATTAAGATACACCTCAAACGTCAACGGACATTTCTGATGATACATACTGTAAGGAAACCATTGATTATAGATCGTCTTATAAAATTCTGGTAAATCAGAATAACTGCCTTTATACCTGAAAACAGCGTACATCCCTCCGGGAATTTCCCGAAGTAATAATTTCCCTTCGGAATTGACACGCCCTTCAACAAGAACCCCGATATAGAACCGCCGTTGTTCCATCGGTGTAACCCAAGGATTATCCTGACTTATACTCACAAAACGATTACCGGGACCATTCTGCAAATGAACTGCTTTATAATGCAGTAATTGCTTCCAGATTGTAGTGTAAGCATATTTATCACGAAAAGTATCACCTACTTCTATGCAAACGGCTTTCAAAGTATTGATACGTTTAATTTTAGCCTCAGGCATACTATCCGGTTCTTGTTTCGCATTGACAGATTTATACTTTTCTCGATAAGCTGACATTGAAATACCGAAATGCTTCTTAAAAGCCTTTGCCAGACTAAACTTTGTCTGATAATTAGTCTGCATACCTATCTCTTCAATACTCTGTCCGGTAGCGATAAGCAGATGGGCAATATATTCCAGCCGTAAACGTTGAATATATGTACCGATATTCTCACCGGTAACATTTCTGAAAACCTTTCGGAAATGGAAGAATGAAAGGTGAACCATTTCAGCCAACTGTTCGGGATCAAGCTCATGAAAGAGATTTTGATCAATATAAGTCCGAACCCCATTGACAGCTTCATAGTGAACATGTTGCGTCATCTCTTTCTGTCGCCAGCGTTTCAGGGTGGGAAGACGCTTGTTCAATAAGGTTTTTAATTCTTGTGGAGTATAGTCGGTTCCCGAATACCAATTGTACTTATCCGTGTATTTCACCCATATATCCACCATTTCATTCATAGAGATGTCCACCGTATAGTTCCCATTTTTCAGACAATAGTAACAATACTCGTCACTGCAGGAGTGATCGGCATTGGTACCTAAATACTCTTCCACATCGAAACGGAGGGGCATCCCACAACTTTGGCAGTACTGTTTGTCCACTGTTTGATTCATGGCACAAATATACGATGCCTATTCCGGATATGATTATCCAAAATAGGCATCTTTTATGATTTGCTCCTGTTTTTCAGAGTAATTGTCTTGATTTCATCTCCAAATACTTGTTTATCACATCAATCGAGAGATTTTCAGGTGTAGTCAATAACGAATAGATACCATTCTGTTTCAGTGTAGATACAATCAGACGCTTCTCAAAAGCAAACTTCTCTGCAATGACATGGCGGTAATATCCCTCCGTATCCTTCGCAGGAGAGGCAATATACGTTTTCATATCAGCATCTTCAAAGAAAACAACAAGCAAGCGATGCTGACGATTCAGTTGCTGCAAATAAGCCAATTGGCGATTCATACTTCCCATACTGGAGAAGTTGGTATATAAAACCAGGAAACTGCGTTTACTGACATGTTTATTGAAATGCACGCAGAGAGAGGAAAAGTCCGTTTCACCAAAGGTAGTCTGCTGGCTATAGAGATTCTCAAGCAGAGTTTGCATCTGACCGGGAGCCTTTGAGGCCGGAACAAACGAATCGAAATGTTCATTGAAAGTCACGATCCCTGCCTTGTCCTCTTTCCGCATGGCAACGTACGAAAGAACTAAGGAAGCATTGATTGCATAATCCAGTAAAGTCATTCCGCGAAATGCCTGCTGCATAACCCTTCCCTTGTCTATCACACTGTAAATCTGCTGTGAACGTTCATCCTGATATACATTCACCATAAGTTCATGCCGGCGGGCACTGGCTTTCCAGTTGATTGTACGGTAGTCATCCCCCTTGACGTACTCTTTTATCTGTTCGAATTCAGTATGATGCCCCACACGACGAATACGCTTGATTCCCAGCTCCGTCAGATTATCACTCATTGCCAGCAATTCATAGCGATGCAGCATCAGATAAGAAGGATACACTTTAATATCCTGCTCCTCTCCGCATGTATAACGCCGGGAGAGCAAACCTATCCGACCGGTTACGAATACGCGAATCTGTCCGAAACCATAAATTCCCCGGCTTGTCGGACGTAAATGATAACAGATTTGTTTTCCTTCATTCGCCTGAAGCTGTACCCGGAAACTAATATTTCTCTGCTGAAAAATGAAAGGTACTTCATCGATAACCTCCGCAAAGACGGGATACGGATAGCCGCTTTCCACCCGAAGATTCACCGCATTTTCGTCCCCATTGGAAAAACGAGCGGAACATTGACGGAATGCCCGAATCCCACGAATCCGGTAAAGCATATATCCGTCTGCCAGCACCGACAGCAAGAGGAGAAAAAGCAACCCCTGCCCGATGGTAAACAACGGAGCAAAAGCATACCCACTACCCATCAACAGGATAATCAGGATGAGAACCATATAAAACCGACGGGTCAGAATCATTTCGGAACTTCTACCTTATCAATCAGGCGTTGCGTTACTTTCACTGGTGAGTAGCCCTCCATTTCAGCTTCCGCCGTCAGGATGAGACGATGCTGAAGTACGTATGGAGCCACAAACTTGATATCCTCCGGTGTCACAAAATCACGTCCCTGCAAAAGCGCATAGGCTTTCGAAGTCTGCAACATGGCCACGGACGCACGCGGAGAAGCCCCCAGATATACAGCTTTACTTGTACGCGTCTGCTGTACAATCAAGGCGATGTACTGAAGCAATGTACGGTCTATAAACACCTGCTTCATCAGACTACGAAGCGACAAAAGCTCCTCTTTAGTAATAGCCGGGGTAATGTCCTCCAGCTTCACAAATGCAGCATTCGTATGGTGACGCTCCAGAATATTCACTTCTTCATCCAATGAGGGATAATCCATCGTCAGCTTCATCAGAAAACGGTCAAGTTGTGCTTCGGGCAATTTATAAGTCCCCTCCTGCTCCACCGGATTCTGTGTAGCCAGAATCGTATAAAGTTCTCCCATCGGATAGGTCGCTCCGTCAATGCTGATCTGACGCTCTTCCATAACCTCGAACAAGGCAGCCTGTGTTTTGGCAGGAGCACGATTTATTTCATCTACCAGTACAATATCAGCAAAGATCGGACCGCGATGGAAATCAAAATCATTGGTTTTCATGTTGAATACCGTTGTACCCAGCACATCACTCGGCATCAAATCCGGAGTAAACTGGATGCGGCTGAAATCTGCATCGACCAGACGGGCAACCAGGCGTGCCAACAATGTTTTCGCCACTCCCGGCACTCCTTCTATCAGCACATGCCCATTTGCCAACACAGCGGTCAGCACCAAGTCCACCATCTGTTCCTGCCCTACAATGACGGAAGCAATCCGGTCTTTCAACTCTTGTATCTTCTCGGAAAAGAGAGTTAGATCCACCCGTTTTTCTGTATTCTCTTCCATAAACTTCTTCTTTATATATGATCGATTATTTCATTCATTTTATCAATAAACTGCTTCATTTGCTCCGCAGTTATCGTTTGCCCTCCATAAATCACCGGTCTGACCGTACGGATAAACTTACCGATTTCTTCCGCACTCATGCCGGTCTTCTGAGCAATCCTATCGAAAGAGCGTTCATCATCCGCCACGTCTTCCACATCCACCTGGATTTCTCTTCTCAACTCTTCGGCAAAGTAAATATACTTTTTATGAACCAAGTCGGCATGGTCTTTCTTCTGAAAATAAAGCGTACCGATCAGTTCCGTAAACTCCATGGATTTATTTTCCGGTTCATGAATCACAGGTATCACACGTTGTCTTCTTCGCGCAGTAAATGTCATAAAGAGCAGAATGGCAATCATTGTCAGATACAAAGCCCAGCGAAGCGGTCGTTGCGAAATAAAATAGCGGAAAGGAGACATCTGTACCTGTGCAGCTTCCTCCAGATATCCCTCTGTGCGTATTATCGGAAACTCTCCCATCTGAGACAGCAGACGGAAAGTATAAGCTGCATTCTTTCCGTCCAGTACACCATAATTGGTAAAAAGCAGCGGAGTAGAAACCAAAATAATTTCCCCTTTTCCCCACGAACAAGACATGGCAACCGGAACATTGCAAAGGGTATCCACTTGCAATGAATCAAACTTCACCCCAAAGTCATATCTGAATTCATCTGATGAAATAGATTTCTCCGCCAACACTTTCACAGAGAGCGAGTCCTGCCAGAAATAAGAGGAACACAATTGCGGATAAAAACGAAAGATCCGCCGGGGATAGACAGTAGAATCTCCTACCCAATACAAACTATCCTTCGACAACAATGAAGCGGCATACTTTCTCAACACAATCGGATTAAAATAAGAGTAGCTACTCTCAAACCCCAGTGTATCCCGTAAGTTTCCTGTAAATGAATTACTCACCAACATTATTTTATTTCCCCGCTCCGCCCCTTTCAACAAGGCATTCACATCTACATCTGTCAGAGCCAGATGATTGTTAACAACCAATATCGCCCGGCGAGAAACCGTATCTTCCTGCTCCAACTGATAAAAGGTTTTCCCGGATACCGAATATCTCATCGGCAATGAAGCAGAGAGTAAACTATCAAAAACAGCACATCCGAAAGGCTGTTTATCATAGTGGCTAAAAGTAGGAGTCCATACGAATTTCTTCGGCAACCGACATTCTATTGCAAACATCAGGACCAGAAAAGATACGATACAGATAATAAACCAATGGCTTCCTCTCATACAGCGCCTCCTTTCTTCACCTCTTCCTGCAAAGACTGCATGACATGAAACAATGCTTCCGTAGCTTCAAAATTTCCATAACGCACTCGCAGGAAATGATTGGTCAATTGTCGGAAAGCGGGCATCCGCACTTCATAAACATATTGTGTAGGCGTTTTGTAGAGCTGCCAGTCTATACGCTTTTCATCACTGAGTTGTTTCAACGTCTGCAAATACAGCAATCGTACCGCTTCCCGGTAATCACTACGCGAAAGCGCGTCAGCAATACCTCGCGCAAAGTCAACTCCATAAATAGTGTCTTCTTCCACTGCATAAGGCAAAGCATTTTTACGGGAAATCATGAATAACTCCGGTCGCTTCTTGTAAACGAACCAGATTATCAAAATTAAAAGAAGGATAGCAATGCCTATCAGAATAAGCTCCGAGTATTCCTCAGCAAAATGACTGCCGAATATTTTTTGCAGAATCTTTCCAAACCATCTGTTAAACCATTCAAACACATTAATATCAGGAGCCATCAACTCACGGCCATAGTCATACGCCGGATCAGATTGCCACACGGCAAGCTGGGTAGTATCACATACCAATGTATCAGCCGGAGAAGTTATCATTTATACAATTCTGTTTTTAGAGCTTATCAAAATTATCAATATCACTTTCCACCATGATATTGTCCACCTTTTCCGAAGCATGCCCGTACTGATACGCCAGACCTACAAGTGAAAAGATCATAGCAAGATAGGCACCGAATGCCTGGACAATGGCCAACAGATAAAGCATGAAATTATATCCTACCGATACCGTAGCCTCACTGCCTCCACTACTCATTGCAAATATGGATTTCACAATAGTGCCTATATACCAAGGCATCATCGTCACTCCCTGCAAGATACCGGCAATCAAACCCATAATAAGGGAAATCAGGAAAATACCTCCCCACGTAGCAAAACCCAGACGAAAAGTCTTCTTCAAAGATTCCATAACGGAGATATCCTCAAAGAGATAAATCGGTGCCCAAAGAGCAAATGGTACAGCCAAAATAATCACAAACGGAATCACCAGGAACAGGACGGGCCAAAGCAATGCCGCCATGAATCCCATAATCACCCCTAAAAGTACCATTAAGAGCAATCCGAAAAGAGTCATCACAACCAATCTTTTCACATTACGGAGCAACATCGGCCTCAACATCCCCAAAGTTACGCCTTGCAGACGTTCGTCACGTTCGTTGTAGGTTCGGATCAATGCATAAATCAAAGAAGTCAGCGCAATCGTTCCTATCAAAAAAACAAACATGTACAGACTATAATAAGAAAAGAATGACATCATTAGAGATGCATCAGAAGATACGCTGCCACCTGATAAATCAGCCAGCACCGTCATATATCCCATCATCCCGTTCAAACTCAGCGCTTGAATAAGACAAATCGGTAAAAGCAGATACGTAGTAAATTTCAGCATCAGCTTCCAGTTTTCTTTTATAAAATCAAAAGACGCACTCAGTTTCTCACCGAAATTACGTTTTACATACATTGCGATTTTAGGCTTTTGTGATTCCATGTCGTTTTCTATTAGGTAGATAAATATAGTAGAATAAAATAAATGTCAGGGATGTAAGGATCAGGCCGAGTCTCAACATATCCGGCAGTTGGGTATGGCGTGTGAGAAACCCCTCAATAAAACCTGCCATAATAAACACAGGGACTGTCCCCACTACAATTTTCAATCCTCTTTTCGCTCCTCTTTTAAAAGATTCCAGTCTTGAATAAGTTCCGGGGAAAAGCCATCCGTTACCTAAAGCCAAACCGGCAGCGCCGGCTACAATGATAGCCCAGATTTCGAGCGTTCCATGCAACCAGATGGCAAGCATAGAATCCCAAAGCAAACCGTGCTGATAAAAGAATGTCTGGAAAGCTCCCAACATGACTCCATTACTGAAAAGCATATAACCTGTACCAAAACTGGTCAGTATCCCCATTGCGAAGCAGTTGAAAGAAACCATAATATTATTCAACGTGATTCCCAAAAACATCGGAACCTCAGATGAGCTATTGTACACCGCCATGGGTTCGCCATTCGCAATATTGTCCAACGTCATGTCTACATAAGAATTCCCCATAATCAGGCGGACAAAATCCGGATCAGCGGCAGCGGATATAACACCGACCAAGGCACTCACTATAAAAATCAGGAATGAAACCAGCAATTCCCGGCGTGCATCGTGCATAACCTGAGGAATTTCCTTCGTCCAGAAAGTGATGACTCTCGACCATTTCTCACGCTTGTTCCGATAAATTTTATTGTGTAAAGCAGAAGCGAGATTATTCAGATAGATAGTAATACGGGAAGTCGGGAAGTGCGTCTGCGCAAATGCCAGATCGGCAGTAAGATCCGTATACACATCGGCAAGCCGGTCAGGAGACGAGTTTGTGGCTTGCTCCACCACGCCTTCGGCTTCTTTCCATTTTTCTATATTCCGACGAATAAACGTTACTTCTTTCATATTTTTACTGACTTCGAATGAGTTTTGTCTGAAATCAATAACAAAAGTAAGAGAATAATGATATATTTGCAACGAAATACTTAGAAATATTCAATCAGCAATGGCAGAATCTACTATTCTTACAGGGCAATTTGTCCGCATCAGCCAGACGCCCGCCAGTATTGGCGAGCGAATCATTGCTTTGATTATTGATTACGTTCTGATTGGATTCTATATATTTTCAACTGTAACGGTATTATCCAAGCTCCGCCTGCCTTCGGATTTCACTATGATTTTCTTCCTGGCGGTAATCTATTTACCGGTGCTGTTCTATTCTTTTCTATGTGAGATGTTCAATTACGGACAAAGCCTTGGGAAACGACTGATGAATATCCGTGTTGTAAAAGCTGACGGTTCCGTTCCGAGCATAAGTTCCTACTTACTCCGGTGGCTCCTCTTCCCTATCGATGGTCCGATTACCGGAGGTCTCGGACTATTAGTCGCTCTATTAACCAAAAACAGTCAACGGATGGGAGACCTTGCCGCGGGCACCATGGTTATCAAAGAGAAAAACTACCGCAAGATACATGTCAGTCTTGACGAATTTGATTATCTGACCCAGAACTACCAGCCTACTTATCCGCAAGCCGCTGACTTATCGCTGGAACAGATAAACGTAATTACCCGAACCTTACAATCCGGGAAAAAAGACCGCATACGGTACATTACACAACTGACAAAAAAAGTTCAGGAACTTCTTTCTGTGACACCCCGTGAGAACAATCAGGAGAAATTTCTCCAGACCGTTCTCCGCGACTACCAGTATTATGCATTGGAAGAAATCTGATATCTCCCAAGCAATACGTAATTACACCACAACAAAGCTCTCCGATTTAAAGTTACTGTAAAATCTTCCGGAAGTTGCCGTAAACTTCAGTACACAATAGTCTGGATCAGTAACACCTTCTTTATAATACATGGTATCCCCGTCCTCCCATATCATTTCTTTACTGGCACTGTCCGTCAACACCTCTACCGTGCCACGCAGCATTGCTCCTCTATAAAACCTCGAATCACAGAAATACATACAGGCACGATTGTTTTCCCGGAATTGTGCAACACGCATCGATGAAGTATTTGTCGACAGATAAATCGTCTTTATCCCTTCCCGCTTCCGGGGTTGCAACATAGCTTTTACATTTGGGAAGCCTTCTTCATCCACCGAACCCAGGAAAGCGATTTTCAATTTATCAATCATATTCCCGATTGTTTTTTCCGCATCTCTCATTCTACTATTATTTTAATGGTTATTGAATGAGGCAAAGATAAGGACACAACAGAAAATCGGCATAACAAAAACAAAGGGAGAAATAGTACTTTTTACGGTTTATGCATACTCCGGTAAACCAAAGGAGTCTCACCCGTACATTGGCGAAAGCATCGCACAAAATAAGAAACAGTAGAAAAATGAAGTTCAAATGCAATTATATTGTTTCGCACTCATTCCCATAGCTGAATTTACAATCTCATTCAGGTAATTGGGAGTGATACAAAGTTTGTCTGCATAATGCCGGACAGAATGGTGTTCTCTCATATCTGCCCCGACTAATTCAATAAATTTACTGATATGTGTACCACCCGCTTCTTTGTTCCCCTCTTCCATCGAAATCAGATTCTGATAGGCTCGGTTCAGTAACATCAGCGCCTCGTAAAGATATGCCCTCAACACATGTACATCGTCCTGTCTGTATTGATCTATTTCTACCTTAATATCATGCAAAAGCTGAAGCATACGCTTATAAAGTTCATCGGGCAAGTGCAATCCGGATGCAGTTTTTTCCATCTTGAAGAACGGAAGTATCCCAATTCCGCACCTCACCCGGTTTGGAAAAGAAAACCTCACCGGGAACAGCCTGATATGTCCGGTTATCAATAGCCCCCCCCTTCCCCTTCTGTTACAAAAGTAATGTCATAATAAGTCAACGTATGTACGGCGCTTTCAGCCAGGAACCTCTTTACATATTTCAGTTCTACCACATCTATCAGAAGTTCACTTCCATACTTATTCTTATAGAATGTATACCGGGGAATTGAGTTTTTCATCTTATCAGTACTAAATTTATTTATTTACAAGTTCAAATATCAGTTGAGATTCATCCAGAAAGAAAACGATTAAAGTTACTTTATAGAAATCCCGATAACTGAATTGCACAGTACCGAAATTGCACCGGCGGGAGAAGATATTGAAATATTCTTTCCCTTTAGAATAAGTTGCATCCAGTTTCGGATCACAACGTTGTATTCTCTTGTAGAATTGAGGAATTGTTTCAGCCATTGTATCTTGCATCTATATTAGAGGACAAAGTTAAAGATTCTACTTTAATTCTATCAAAACAAACTAATTTACTCCACCATGCCACACAACAAATCCTTCCGCATCTATCTAGTAAATGCTATTTGAGAAATCCCTAAAACTTCTAAAAACATACTAAATGTCAACACAAATTTTCTACTATAACATTTAATAGTATTCCACATACATTTCTATGGCATATTTTAGGGTTCTATCAGGACTCTGTGAATTCGTTGAGGAATATATTCAACAAACTGGATTTGGTGATGATAGGTGGTCCAGCAATAAGATTTATAGATACAGAAGTGTTTCATGTGTTACTTAAAGCAACTACAGGAAATACAAGCAATACTGCTGGATACACTACTGTGCGGAAGGTTGATTATGATAATGATGGAATGCTAACAGAAGAAGAATTAGCTGCTATAGAAACTCTTTCAGATCGTAATGACAATGCATATAGTATGTTTGTAAATGGTTATGGCAAAGGGAATAATGTCATTGAAACTTTTGACGAATTTAGATACTTTACAGGATTAACATATATAAATGGGGACGCTTTCGGTTGGTGTTCAAATTTAAAAAAAATAACTCTACCATCAAGTATTATATGGATAAAACAAGGTGCTTTTAGAGGTACGGCCATTGAAGAGCTGATTATAAATGAAGGATGTGAAGTATGTGATGATAATATAATAGATGGCAATAAGAGTTGTATATTAATAGATTTCCCAAGTACAATAACCTCAATAGGAACTCGTCCCGCCAATAATGGTGGAAAGGAATTAGTAGTTATCTGTCGTGCAATTGTCCCTCCAACTTTTAGCGGTAGTTGGGGTTATACGAATGCAGGAAAACCTATTGCCATATATGTACCTGATGCAAGCGTGTTAATATATAAATCAGCAACAGGATGGAGCGAAAGCGCCAGTTTAATACAGCCTTTATCGATGTATGAAAAAGATTATTAGAAATCGTATCCATATATCTGAGATGCATACAGATTCCAGTTTGTTGCAGCTTTGTAAGTAGCAACGCTTTCGTGAGGAACGTAAATTTTGCATGGGTTATTATCAAATGCCCATGTACCAAGTGCTGGTGGTATCGTAGCCTTTATATAGCAACTTTCCATTGAAGTACAGTCTTGAAATGCCCTTTGATCAATAACTGTGATATTCTTATTTAGTATAACTATTTTAAGAGATGTACACTTCCAAAATGCACCATAATCAATAGAGGTATAATAATCACCAGCATCAACATATTCAATGGATGTATTTCCTTTAGAGGAATTTGCGCTAACACTTGATGCGTATTTACTATTACCATATATGACCTTTTTAATTCTTGTCAGATTTACAATATATGGCGTAATATTAGTATATAATGCTGATAAATCAAGAATTTCAATTTTTGCAGCATTATCGAAATTTTCAAAAGAAACAAGTCTATTTTCAGAAGCTTCCGTTGCTGTTATGAACCCGTCATGATCTGTATCCCAAAGACTAATAGCTATTTCACGCCAAACAGGATCGGCCAGATAAACAGCAGGCTCTCCTTTCATTATCAGTTCCAACTTATTGAATGCTCCCCGTAATTTATCGACGAAGTCCTGATAGTACTTTGAGTATACTGTAATCTTACCATCAAGAACCGGAATTGGCTCCTCTCCTGCCAGTCCCTCAGCAGACAAACCTTCATAGGTTCCGTCTGCCAGATTTGCAAGCATATCAAGAGCATCAGCAGTATAATATTCTTCTTCGAAACCGACCGCACGAATGTGCTTCAACAGATGATTAGTACCTTGTGACTGCTGCGCCTCAATGATATCTGAGAGCAGCTTCACAGGCTTCAGTAAAGGACAATTCTCAATCAAAAAGTCGGTAATATTAACGGCACATTGACCAATTCTCAAACCTTCTGTCGTCAACATGGGAAAGTTCCGGAAAGTGATATACTTATTGTTGGCTGGATACTCGATGATTTCAAGACCGCCACCGTTCGGTAATTTTATCTGGCTCAGATTAGTTCCATCTGCATAAACCTCTCGAATGTTGATTATTGTGCTTAAATCCAGAGTCCCCTGTAAAGTGGTAATATTGGATAAAAGTATCTTCTGCATACTACTACAATCAGCAAGCGTAAGTCCTGTTATAGAGATTATTACGTTATCTGCCTTACTTCCAAGTATGAGTTCTGACAGTCGTCTACCGCGTACCACCATGGTACCGGAAACATTCTTTTTATGCCAGTCTCCAATACTTAATAACCAGCTCGCTGCCTGAATCGCATTCTGTTGGTCGGCACTACCGCCAAGGTCAATAGTAATGCGACATGTTTCACCAGCCTTGGTGCGTTTCCCCGACACTATGGACGTACCGTTAGCGATTGCAGGATACATATCGAAAGCCGGAGTGATGTCATAGTCTATCAAATCACCGGCAGCACGTACGATGATGGTATCGGTTCCATTAGCAGAGAATAAGCCATAATTATACTTACTCATAATATACATGATACGCTTCTTCATCCATGCAGTTTCCGCCGAATAAAAATCACCATGAGATTGCGTGATAGGATCAGTATCATTGCTGTAGGAATCATTATCATAAGCTATCTTGGCAAGTTCATAACGCTTGGCATCAGAATTTACTAACGTAGCCGGGAAGTACTCTTTAATTCCTAAATAATATTTCTTGTAGAAAGCATAGGCCTTGTCATAAGGAGTACCGGAAGACTGGCCGCATAAACTTTCCATAGCAGCGAACATCTTACGCATTCCCGCAGTAATCTCAGCACTGAAAGCCTGTTCTAACAGATTCCAAAAGACAGACGTCTCACCATTCCAAATAGGCTGACCGTTGTCGTAATAATCATGCATCTCACACCAATAGGGTTTGCGGTCCTGTCCCTGGTTGTCGATTGGAAAAATGGTATCGGCATCATCCAGTCTCCACCTCCATTTGCTCCCGGCTGTACAGAAACTATATGGATAAGTATTCTTCGCCCGCTGATCGGTCCCGGCCGTGAACTCAACGAAATTATGATGAAATACAGCATCGTTGATGTCGAAGTAGTTCGGTACAGTCGCCCGGAATAGCTGTCCGCGGGCAGCGATAAACAGCTCATTCAGTTGGTCGGATGTAAATACGGACAGCTCGGATGCAAGATATGCAGCCAACTGCGTTCTCAAGTTGATCTGGCCATTACCAATATCGGAAGGAATGAACTTTCCTTCCGCCGCCTCGTAATAATAGAGATTATAAAGGTTGGCATCACCGGCCTTGGCAATCCAGTACTCATAGCCCGTACTGCGATATTCAGTTATGGCATTGTTCAATTCGGCAAGTGTTCCATTGAACGGTCTGATACGATTATTGCAAACATATACAGTGTTATAGGCCTCCATCCACTTTTGAGCAGACAGAGGTTCCGCTTCATCGGCATTTAGTTCCCCCGCATCAAAATCCCAACAATTGGTATTGTTATACTGGAAAGCCTCTTCATCAGGATTATAGGTCCAATATGGTTTAGTAGCATTCCAGGGAACACGGAACAAAGCCCCCAGCGGAGCATTGTCCGACCCCTCCACAGACAATAGCGCCGGATAAGCTTCCGTATCATAACCAAAGCAAAGGTCATCCCCTTTGTCTGGGCCAAACGTAAATTCTCCCATACAAGTATATACCTCCCGCCCTTCCTCATTCACGGATTTGGAGAAACCGATAAACGGCTCCTGATAAACAGCTACACGTATCTCGCCATCTGCTACCATTGCCTCGTTTCTCAGCCCTATTTCTTTATATAAATCATTGAAGGCAGCCACACTTCCGGCCTTATGATCCTGCATGGAACTCGCCCAGTTCTTCTTGGCTGTCAGACGTCCGGACTTCGGCACCCCATCAAACATGAGTACCTTGTTCTTATCGGTAGTCCCGTTGACATACGTGGCGATGGAGTTTATCTTATTGCCTTCAGCGTCTTTCAGCCCTTTCATTTTGAATCGGATATTCCACTCCAGATATTTCTTTGATGAAGTTCCCTGACCTTCCACCAACAGATTGGTGAGCGTGAAATTCCTTTCCGGTTTATCCTTGAAGAAGACTTCCAGATTACCCGCCACTCCTGAAGGGTTATTCAAGTTTGGGAAAGGTTTGTCAACAACAAACACGTTGTACAGCATTCTCGTGGCATTGAAGTCAATATTCACTCCTTCACCATCCAACACCTGATTGACATTCTTTTCTGTTCGCTTTTCATCAATTGTCACGAGTTGGTTGATATAATTCTTCTGTACAGCTTCCGAAGTCAGAGCCGAATCGTACACACGTAACCCATAAAGATAGAGGTTTGCATAATCATTGCCCAACGTTATCTTTCCGGTGTTTTTGAAGTAGTCATTACTTTCGTAGGCATACTGGCGGTTCTTCTTTCCGTTGATATAGATGGCGACAATGTTAAACCCAGCATTGCCATAAGCATCCGGCATGACAACCACTGTTAGTCGGATACGCACACCGTTATCTATAGGAACATCCTGTGTGGTACTTTCATGTTCAGACTGGGAGAAGAAGGAAATATTCTCGCCGGACACCTTTAGGCCGACATTCCCTTCGGCAATAGTAATAATGTTCTTCGAAGCATCCGAAGCGTTCTCCACTTTAAAATCAATCTCAATACTCTTACCCCTGCGGGCAGCTTCAATAGTGAAAGGCTGATAATCTATCACCGCAGAACTGCGGGCAAATATTTTCAATGCCTTCACACCTTCATCATCCGTCACCCATCCGTCATTGCCCCAGTTCAAGTTATTCCAGATCACAGGGATAACAGACTTATCCGCCTCATTCACAATGCTGCGGCTGTTGGATTGTGAGTTACTCCGTGTCTTGGGATTGATGTAAAGTACTGCACCTGCCGTGGCGGAATATCCAAACGAATTGTTCACACCAAATGTAATCGGTTCAATCAGATTGTTATTGCCACTGGTGACAGACACAACAACATCAAAATTCGCATCGTCATCCGTATCCACTTCCATCGGATAAGTGAAAGTGTTCTTTGTATTCGTCGCAATAGTGGTATTCTCAGAACTATATATTTCCGTTCCGTTTTTAGTTATAGCAAACAATGCGTCAGTCTGTGCGGACGAACCGTCATAAATGGCATAATCGAAGACTTTATTATCCTGCCAGTTGGTAAGCAGACCAGCCAAATTGTTCACACACATCAGCTTCACGGATTCACCCGAAGAAAAACACATGATGTTCACAGATACCAGTTTTGTCTGGATCGTATTGTCGGAATTCGAAAGGTAGAAGCTGACATTATACACACCGGTGGCTCCAGGATGCAGAAGCGTATAGATATAAGGAGTATCCAGATATACGGCTGTACCAAGATTCTGGTTATAACCCTGATTGTAATTATCTCCAGTAACTGTCACATGCAACGTTTTGCTGATGTTGCCATTAATAATCATTGGAATGGATATGTCTCCCGCAAATGCCATCCACCAGGCGAAGTTCGGCGCACTGATGCCAAGCGAAGTCAATTGCACGATATAAGTAACAGGAGCGGTAGTCTTGTCGGTATTCTCACCCTCAACACTTACTTTGATATTATTGCTACCGCTGGTCAGCCATTCGGACACGTCCTGCTTGACTGAAACGTTAGACGATATCTCCATCCGTTTTACAACCGTGAAGTCGGTGAACTTAGAGTTCTTTATCATAACCGTACAGAGTCCCAGCTCTCCGGTCGGTTTATATGGTTCACTGATGTCATCCCGATACTGTGAAACAAAGGTAAAGTCGAGCACACACTTCTCACCGTGTTGTGCAGTAAAGCCCAAAGAAGGCATATTATTCCGCACATACACGCTATACATGGTTCCGGCACCACCTGTCAGTTCCCGTACCATCTGCTCCAATGCCGCACCCATGGCACCATCATAAGCCGTGCCCGTAGTGTCACCGATAATTAACGATGCATCCGCAAGCTCATTAATCTTCCCTACTATTTCGTTCAGTTCTTCCGCTTTCAGAACATTACCCTTGATGAATATCTTATCTAATCTGTCCATAATACTATCCTAATATATCATTATCCAATATTCCCGAATCCAGTGTAAAATCAAGGTTCTCTACAATCTTCCCGCCCGGAGCGGACAAAGCATGCATAATCAGGTTTGTCTCAAGCATGGCGTTATCTGCCATATCCGATTCAATACGGCTAATAACAGCACGAGTGGCATGCCCCTGTTCATCCACCTTTCGCAAACTCATCACAAACCTTATGTATCCCATGTCAACAGCCTCCCAACAGATTTATTACCTCACGTTTGATAGCTGCTATAAACGAAGATTGTTTCACCACTTCAATAATAGCCTTACAATAACGTTCCGGTACTTCCACTTCCCCATCAGAGTAGTAGATTGTACGAGCCAGATCCTCGAAGCCGATATCAAGTAAAATACTTCCGTTGTACATCATCATATTGCCTATTTCACGGGCAATATCAAATACTCTCTTCTCACCTTCAAAAGAGACTTGTACCTCAATTATTCTAAAATTCACTTTCATTATTTCCTTTATTTTCAATTAAACAGTTCCATTAAACCATCCATTCATCCAATATGTACCATCATATAAGAAAAAATTAATTTCCGCCCTATTGGTTATTCCAAGAACTGAAATAATACTACCCTTAAAACTTATAGCTATTCCATTTCCATCAACATCTACCTGCTTAGCAGTTCTCATCAAATATACGATCTTTCCAATTGGAGGATTTAGCGGAAGATATACTCTTATTTTATTTTGATTAGAGCAAGTGACCCAGCCTACTGATAGGTCAAGCGTAGTATCGGCAGATACGTTCGTTACCTTTATTGCCATTCCCTCAATATAAGTATGAGATCCTTTAAACTGTAGCGATTCAGTAGGGCGAGCTGTCATCTCAACATCTCCATAGCTTCGTATCGCTATCGATTCATCTCCGGCCTGGGCTGTAACATCTATTCCAATCGAATTATCACCAAAAGCGCTTATACCAAGCGCCGTAATACCATCTCCCCGGATAGCGCACATTGTTCTGGAAGATGTATTGATCCTGAAGAATTTCCCTCCGTCCTTCTCTATTTCTATTCTTGCCAAAGGGTTATCACCGATATTAGAAAGTCCATATTCATTTATTTTAAATGCCCCGATATATCCGTTTTTCGAATTAACAGTTCCTGCAATCGTAGCGTTTGCCATTGACACATTCCCCTCTTCGTCAACGGTAAACTTACCTCCTGAAATAACTGTCTTCCCAATAAAGTTGATCTTATCCGCCTGTATCACCGCATTCGAAATCAAATTTCCCGCCTCGTCCTCCGTTATAAACGCACTGATATCCGTCTGTTTTACCAACCCTTCGGCGGTAACCCGAGTGGCGAACAGCCCCACGAAGTCGTCTTCCGTCACCAATCCGGCCGTGCTGATATTAGTCACTTTCCCGTCAGCGTCGAACGTGAATTTCTCTGTTATCAGCGAGTTCATCTCGGCGGTAGTTACCAGTCCGGACTTATTGACATTCGTAATCAGCCCGTCATCGTCGAACGTCACTTTCGCCGCCAAAGCAGTAATCTTCTTGTCGGTCACCTGTATGGCGGCTGCATTAGCCGTGATGCCCTCGTTGGCTTCATCAGCAGTATCTTGTGCCGTGCCCGCATTATTGAACGCTTCCAGTGCCTTCGCCATGGCATCCGCCGCCGCGGACACCGCGGACGCTATTTTCGTTTCCGCTTCCCGGATGGCGGCATCGGTGGATGTCTGATTCTGGGTAATAAGCCCGTTCAACTCATCGTAGTTGCCGCTTACCTGCAACAGGATACTATCTCCCAGATTCTTCATATACGCCGTTGTACCGTTGCTTGCCGGCTTCCAATGGTCGATGCTGAAAGCCGCTCCCACCGTCTTGGCCGTCTTGCAGACAAGCGTGTCATTCTCGTATGTATAAGGAGCGACCGCCGGGTAAGTCGCATTCGTCCACAAGTCCCCCACGTCATACGCCTGCGCCTCCGTCGGTTGGGAGACGAAAACCCGCCGCTTGCCGTCCGCCGTGTCCTGGGCCTTGGCGGCATTTTCTAGAGCTTTAATCGTTTGTTGGTCAGTAATATCTATCCATTCCCAAGTGTCAGCAGACTTTACGAATCTATATGCCAGTCCGGAAGCTGTGTTATAAAACATATCCTGCTCATGCATCATCTTCAATTCGCTGGTATTCCAATCTATGGCTGGTATATTGGCTAATGTCGGAACGTATTCAAAGAACCATATCGTATATTCCTTATCTGTCTGCTCCTTTATCAGACCAAGGTCCGCCTGAAGTTCATTGAACATACTATCATAACTCTTCCCGGTCGCTTCGGAGATAAACTGCCCGATAAATTTGTTCAGGAACGGAGAAATGATGGTAACTTCTTTGCCTTCCAAAGAATATGAATCAATGTCTTTATATTGTTTGATAGAAGGGGCATCGTCGCCCACCGTCGAAAGGATTATCGCATTCTGTCGTGTCGTATCCGTCCGGTTGCCAAGCTGCACGATGGAATCGCCGGCTTCAGGAACACCGCTGCCCGTATCACAATCTGATTTTGAAAGATCGATATAATTATCACCTATGGCAACCACCAAACGCCAATAATAGCTATTAGTAACATTATGAGATGTTCCTTCCTTGATATTAAAGGTCTGTGCACGCACTTGGTCATCGATTCTAAATTCCTGTATGATGGATTTATCCCCACTATCCTGCTCAAAGTAACAGCGGTAACAGGCATCGTACTCCTCCACCTTTACGCACTTCATTGATGCCGGAGTCAGAATGATTTCCCCACCGACGTATGATAAGCGTTTGATGATTAGTTCAACGAAATATGCCAATTTCCGTACGAGGATTTCGTCCACCTCAAGATAAGACCTTCCCGTCTCCTGATTATATTTAAGGCTGAATCCGGTTCCCAAATCTCCGGAAACAAAATCGGAAGACACGATGCCAAAGATATTCTTAAGTTCGTCAAAGATAGCCGTAACCACATTGGAATCACTGACAGATATGCTATGCCCGCTATTGCCTATATATAAACCTTCAAGAAAAGTAGTGATTTTTGCGGCAATATCCGCCACATCCTTCCGTAAAAACTTATCATATACCGGGCTGTCAGCATCTACATCATACGCCTTGTCGGCATGGATAGCGTCATCAGCCTTTGCGGAATGCTCCGCTTCATCAGCATACCCCACCTTAGCTTTCTTTTCTATATATTCATATCCGTCTTCTGTTTCTTCAAGTTGTTTCAGATAGATATAACGGTCGTTATCAGTGATAACCTTGTCTATGTCGGCCTTGTTGGCATGCGTATGCCCGTCACTTGTAGAACCAGATGAAGACGAACCACCCGTCACACTAACCACAGTCGATGAATTAGATAAAGTTCCTCCCATTCCGAGTTCTCTAAGCCGCTTACTCCGTGGCAATGGAGTACGCAGGACAGTACCGGCTGTATAAGTTTTTTTGCTCATATAATAATTCCTTTTTTTTAAAATACCACTCCAACGTCTTTCAATACACGATTTTATTTCTCTTCATATTCATCCGGTCGTAATTCCACCATTTTCAACTCCCGTTCATCAGCTATCAAATCCTGTACGTCTTGCAATACAATAAAGCGCTTATCTTCTTGATTTGCATCAGTACACGACTTCAGTCCTCCCCCCGTCAGCCGGGTTGTGCCCGACAGTACGGTTTTTCGTTCTGCGTATTGACTGTAAAGTGTACCTATCAATAGGTGTTCCACCTGCGTAGTGCGCCCAGCTCTGGTCATTTCTGTTATCTGCAGCCCGGTGGAAGTTTGGTGATAAGCTCCCCGCGCTACAGGATTTACTTCCTCCATGGTACCGCAGATTGTATCTATTTTTATGTTGTCTTTGGCATTCTCATTCAGTACTCCGGTATACTCCACATCATCACTACTATACTCTTCAAATACAGAATTCGTCCTTACCACGGACAGTGCCGGAAGCTTATAGAGCATCCAACGCACGCGGGAGGTTATATCCGTCTCTAACACTATATCGTTGCTATCCTCCCGAGAACTCCACAAAAACGTTTTACATGTTCTCATACCTGTCAGTATACTGATCTCTAAATATCCGGATACAGGAGGATATGCCATATATTGTCCGTCGTTAACCTTCAGCCATGACGGCCTCCGCATAATAAATTTTTTGTTCCGCATCAGTGTCTGCCGATTGGTTCTCCAGCCCAACGATTGTAGTGTCCCTCCGGGGTCGTCAGTATTATAGTAGGCCAGCACCGCTTCGTCCCATTCGGCCGGTGCCCCATCCACCCATTTTCCAGTGGTATATTTCATGTGCGGCTCCAAATAAGTCTTAGTAGTTTCGTACTTATTGGCATAATGACACAGCACGTTGCCGACATTATCATATATTACGGCACGGAATGGAAGATACAGATAACCGGCATCGTTCAATATAGCATTATAGTTCCCTTTCTCGTTATCACCATCAGCGTCACTGAAAGGATTATAGCGTGCATCTATCAGTATGCCAAGTTGCAGGCGCAGCAAACTATGCGCCGTTTCGTCCGCACCTATTGCAGGCAGATATATCTTCTCTGTCTTTATCACAGGAGTATCGTTACGAGTCGATGGAGGTGTTCCTATCGGTTTAGGAACTCCTGAAGACAGAGATCCGTAGCCGGTGTAAAAGAAGTAAGCCACTCCTGTGCTTTTGGAACCTCCCAATATAGGTGCTATCTCAAAATAACGCTTATAAGAAGAACTACTTGTTCCTGTACCCTTGCTGCCCACATACATCAAGAAAGAAATATCACTGTAATCCCAGTCGTAATCCTCCGGTTTCTTATAGTTTGGAAGATATTTATAGCAGTTGGAACCATCGGGCTGAATACCCGTATTTTCGGTTTTATCACCTCCATACTTCAAATCTCCGGCCAACAGCCTTGCATCGCTATAGGGTGAAAAGGTGATTTTCACATTGTTTGCCACCTTGTCCGTACCCATGTGTTGATCGGTCGATTCCCAACGTACTTGTTCCGTACCGACCTTTTGGTACAGAGCGTTCAAATCGTACACGTACACTTCTCCCGCCTGTTGCACCATCCGTAGCCCCAGTGGCTGCAACATGCCTTCCAAAACTTCGTACATGGAAAGAGCCTCCCCATCCTCATCATAGAAGTTGTCCGCCCGCAAACTTAGGTCAGACAATGTGACGGGTATCGCGTTCCCTTTCATACAAGTAGATATGTATTGTCGGACTGGGGAGCAATGTCCCAGTTTCGCTCGTTGCAATGCGTCATTCAAAATGTCCTGCATAGACTGCATGCCTTCCATATTGAATTTCATGCGATTCAATATTCCGAAGTCACTGAAGGTGAGTGTCACTTCATATTCAGATCCCGAAGAATAAGGTTCTTCATAAAATTCAGGGTCAAGAGTCCCGCTCCAATAAAGAGAGCCGTTACGGTATATTTTCAAAGTGATATCTCCGGGAGTAATGGTATATAAGTCTTCGTAAGTACGGTCTCCCGGACTTATAATAGTAACATCGGCTACGCTTCCACACAAGCTTTCCTCCTTGTCAGAATGTGCCCATTCTATGACGACAGGTTCATCTGAAGGGAACTGTAATTTCCCAATAAGATCATAGGCAGCAGCAGCCTCCCGGTATATCTCTACAGAGCATACTGTGTTATTCCGGCTTAAAAACTCTCCTTTATACTTCAAATATTGCATAACTTCTGTTTTTAGCTTCTGTTATTCAGGTTTCCTTCGCGATTCAGTATTCCTTTCAGATAACGTCCGGCAATCTTAAATTCCACAGTACCGCCAACATTCGCATTTCCAACAGGCTGTATCAACTGCCTCAATCTATTAAGCGGAGCTACTACTTCCGGATTATTAATCGCCCCGGAATATTCTCCGAAAAGGCCTAAAGTGGGGCCATAGGCTATACCGCCATAAGCAAACTTAGGCAGATTGGCCAAAGCAGCCAATACACTCGCTACAGCCGCAATAGCCAATATAGGCCCCACAATAGGAATACTCGACACACTGGCAGCCGCCCCTGTTCCAGCAACAACAGTGTTAGCTGTAGCTTGCGTAGATTGAACACCTAATAATGCCATAATTTGTGGGATAGCTTGTCCTATTGCCTGTACTGCATTGGCTCCCCATTGCAACCATTCACCCGCTGCTCCGCCTATCAGGTTACCAACATTTCCCATAGTATTCCCCATTGCTCCCATATTATCCGTCAGTTCCTGATTCTTTTCTCTTGCCAATCCCACAGCCTCATTCCATCTCTCCATACCGGTTAAGGGATCTTGAATATCAAAATTCATCGGCTCGAGCTTCATATCTTTCAAACCTCCATCTTTGATGCCAAGTTCTAAAGAACTGGCGGTAGCTATTCCTCCAACAGGAGTTGCATCTAAATTCGCTGGCCTCACCGGATATGCTGCCTGAAAATTAGTCTTATCTATGATAGATTTAGCATTGGCTATATCTGATTCTAACTTAGCAATATCTACTGAAAAAGTAATGATTTCTTCAAGAGGTGCTTTCTGTTGTTTCTCTTTAAGTTCTGAAAGTTTTGCTTCCAAAGCGGATAAACTTCCTTCGGCAGATTCTAATTCTACACGAGGTTCAATCGTTACAGTCCCATTCGTTGTATCATTTGTATTTGTTTCTGCGTTCGATGTAGACAATAGATCTTGCCCTCCACCAAACATAACTTTTGCAGTGGCTAGTTCTTTTTCATAATTTTCTTTAGCTTTACGAATATCAGAAATACTCTGATAAATATAGTTCGCGACAAAATTATCCCGATGCGCAAAACCTTCAGGATCTGTCCAAACAGTTTCCAACTTAGATAAGATATCTCTCGCTTCTTTAGGAATATTCTTCCCACTACGTACTGCAAGCATTATTTGCCCCATAGCCTTTCCAGCCTCCTGCGATGATATTTTTCCATCTCCGAAACCTATATTTCCATAAAGGCGCTCCCTTATATTTTTTATTGTTTCAGCTTCCTTTCCCGTATAAACATCTGCAGCACCTGCTGTTGCTGACTCCATAGCACGGGCACGAGCAGAATTGATTATTGCTTCACTCAATTTATCGTACGCTTTTCTCGCTGTATCCGCATTGGTTATTTCAATGCCCATCTTATCAAGATAACCACCATATTTGGCTACAATGTTATCCTTTGCCTTCTGCCATTCTTCAGTGCCTTCGCGAGCTTTATTCAAAGGAGTAAAGAGATTATCCAAGGTGAGGCGCTCTGTAGCAACTTCTTTATTCAAAGTAGTCATTATACCATTTAAACGCCCTTGGGCTTTAGTAGCCTCATCACTTCCTGAGCAGAATTTATATATAGCAACGGCAGCACCGGCTATTAAAGTAGCGCCTAATATCCAAGGACTTGCTGCTAAGGCTATATTTAGAGCTTTGGTTACGCCAGTGGTACTAGAAATGGCAGTACGAGCTGTCAAAACTTGCATCATATATGCATTGATAGCTTTTTGTCCTAAAAGTACAGTTTTATTATATATATTTTGAGCTACAGACGTGACTTTAGTTGTAACTCCAATATCGCCCAAATAACGTCTTATTTCGATAAGACTAGCAACCCCAGCCGTATTCTCAGATATAACAGCAAAATAAGCACCAGCCATTCCTGTTAAATTCAACCAATTATTTCTAGCTTCATCAATTGGATTCTGCATCATACTCAATTGCTGTGACATTAATGTTGTCATTTTCTGTGTACTACCTTGTATATCAACCATGAGCTTATTTATTTCTCGAAGAGCTCCAGAAGGATTATTTTTCAAATTAAAAACGATGTCATATGTATTTTTTTCCATATCTTTGCAATTTAAAATAACCAATAACAGATTTATGGGACCTTATATTGTACTATTATTTTTAATCCTTGCTGGATTAGGGGCTTGGAATATAGGCGGCATGCTATCTAAAAATAACATTTCTAAAAAAGAACCTCCTAAACCAAGTAATTTGGAACAAAAATTAAAAAACTCTGTACAGAAAACCCAAGAAGAAGTTCTTATACAACGTGAAGAACTACAACGGCTTCGTAAAAAACTTGCAGACCAAAAAGTTGAAAAAGAACGACAAAAGGAAGAGGAAAAGCGTCGCAAGAAAGAAGAAAAACAAGCTAAAAATAAATAAATATTTCTTGCTGTGCTTTCCATTGCTCCCATATTATCCGTCAGTTCCCGATTCTTTCCTCTTGCCAATCCCACAGCCTCATTCCATCTCTCCATACCGGTTAAGGGATCTTGAATATCAAAATTCATCGGCTCGAGCTTCATATCTTTCAAACCTCCATCTTTGATGCCAAGTTCTAAAGAACTGGCGGTAGCTATTCCTCCAACAGGAGTTGCATCTAAATTCGCTGGCCTCACCGGATATGCTGCCTGAAAATTAGTCTTATCTATGATAGATTTAGCATTGGCTATATCTGATTCTAACTTAGCAATATCTACTGAAAAAGTAATGATTTCTTCAAGAGGTGCTTTCTGTTGTTTCTCTTTAAGTTCTGAAAGTTTTGCTTCCAAAGCGGATAAACTTCCTTCGGCAGATTCTAATTCTACACGAGGTTCAATCGTTACAGTCCCATTCGTTGTATCATTTGTATTTGTTTCTGCGTTCGATGTAGACAATAGATCTTGCCCTCCACCAAACATAACTTTTGCAGTGGCTAGTTCTTTTTCATAATTTTCTTTAGCTTTACGAATATCAGAAATACTCTGATAAATATAGTTCGCGACAAAATTATCCCGATGCGCAAAACCTTCAGGATCTGTCCAAACAGTTTCCAACTTAGATAAGATATCTCTCGCTTCTTTAGGAATATTCTTCCCACTACGTACTGCAAGCATTATTTGCCCCATAGCCTTTCCAGCCTCCTGCGATGATATTTTTCCATCTCCGAAACCTATATTTCCATAAAGGCGCTCCCTTATATTTTTTATTGTTTCAGCTTCCTTTCCCGTATAAACATCTGCAGCACCTGCTGTTGCTGACTCCATAGCACGGGCACGAGCAGAATTGATTATTGCTTCACTCAATTTATCGTACGCTTTTCTCGCTGTATCCGCATTGGTTATTTCAATGCCCATCTTATCAAGATAACCACCATATTTGGCTACAATGTTATCCTTTGCCTTCTGCCATTCTTCAGTGCCTTCGCGAGCTTTATTCAAAGGAGTAAAGAGATTATCCAAGGTGAGGCGCTCTGTAGCAACTTCTTTATTCAAAGTAGCCATTATGCTATTTAAACGCCCTTGGGCTTTAGCTGCATCATCACTTTCTGAACATAGTTTATATATACCGACAGCCAAAGCGGTAGCGGCAGTAGCAGCAATAATCCAAGGACTGGCGGCAATAATACCATTTAAAATCTTAGCGCCAGTAGCCGTAGAATTAACAGAAGTCAGTAAAGTTTTTAAACCTTTTCTCATTAATATTATTCCTGATGCATTTTCTGATAAAAGAGCCAAACTTGCTCCCATACCTCCTGCAAGACCTAGCCATTTCGTTCTAAGGTCGTCTACAGGGGATTGTACTGCACTAATTTGTCGAGATACATCAGTTGCCATTTCTTGAGTATTCTTTCTTATATCAACCAATAATTTATTGATTTCACGGAGAGATACTGAAGAATTATTTTTCAAATTAAATATTATATCATATGATTTTTTTTCCATACTTTTGTGCATTAATTAAATATATAATCAAATTATGGGAACATACATTATATTATTAACATTTATGATTCTTGGTTTTATAGGAGCAGGGGGATTCATCAAGGATATAGACAAAATTTCCAATAAAAATAATTCAAAAAAAGACAAACAGGAGCAAGAAAAAATAAATGAACTTGAAGAAGAAGTTCGCATACAACGTGAAGAATTACAGCAACTTCGTGAAAAACTTGCACGTGAGAAAGCTGAAAGAGAACAACAAAAAGAAGAAAAGCGTCGCAAAAAAGAAGAGAGACAAGCAAAACATAAATAAATATTCAACCATCCTTTTTTCATCATATCCCATACTCTTTTCACTACCATTTTTTGAACAGATAAAAGAACTGACATACCTTGAATATTCTTCTGTATATCAAGCAATATATTACACATTTTTCGAAGAATTCCTGAAGGGGTATTTTTCAAACTAAATACTATATCATATGTTATTTTTTCCATATCTTTGTAACATGATTATTAAAGATTAAACATATGGGGCCTTATATTATACTAATTTGTCTCATACTCGGTGCTATAGGAGCATGGAGTATAGGTGGAATGCTATCTAAAAATGATACTTCTAAAAAAGAGCCTCCACAACTCAGCAAGTTTGAAGAAAAAATGAAAGCTTCCGTACAGAAAAGCCGCGAAGAAACCCTCAAGAAACGCGAAGAGTTACAACAACTTCGCGAAAGGTTAGCACGTGAAAAAGCTGAAAGAGAACGCCAAGAAGCAAAAGAAAATCGCCGCATAGAAGAAGAAAAGTGGGCTAAATACAAAGAAGAAGCCCTTATGACCCGTAAAGAGTTACAACACCTTCGTGAAAAAGATGCAAATTCATCTGATGAAAACAACTCCTCAAATGATAAAGAAAAGTAAATAACATCCCTTCTTTACCCCCATTTCTTTGCTATCTCTTCGAACCTTTCTTTTGTACTAACTTCTTTCTTAGCTTCTTGTTCCCGTTTCCTCTCCCACGAGAATCTGCAAACATCCGTCGGACTCAATTTCTTTTTACTATAAGGTTGCAACATACAGCAAGCCAAAAAGCGTGTCTGCTCCCAATCATTCTGTACATTTCGTTCATCATGTTGCAGCCAAAAACGATAAATAACCGAAAACTCAGCAGGGGTGCATCGGCGAAAATCGTCTAAATTCATCCCAATACACCCCATTGCCAAACCCAGTAATTCCTCAATGCCTACAGCTTCCTCTCCTGCCCCTTTTTTTTTGAGCCATCCTCACCTCCGGTTGCCATACTCTCCTGAAACCGATTGAACTCGCTCAGGTCAATGCCATCGGCAAAACGCTCAAAGCCAAGATCAAACGTCACCTCATCAGCACGACAAGCAGAACGAACACAGCAAAACATAAACATCGTCAACAGCTCCATATCCGCGCCGATTTCATTTACATCCTTACCCGTCTCACGCTTAAAGTCAATCATGGCACCCATCGTCACCCGATTAGGATATTCCTTACCATACAGTATTACTTTGTTCATACTCATGCTTTGGGTGTAACCACTTTAACTTCCACAGGCCCGCTATTCTCCAGCGAGATGCTGTAAGTAGCATCATCATCTGCCGCAGACACCTCTTCCAACGAAGTAATAATGAAATTGCCCTGACGATACTTCGTGTCTTCTTCTCCACGAAGCGCATACTTCACAGGAACAGGATTCCCGCTTTCCCACATCTCCAACAGTTTGTCATAGCCCATGCCATCACCGTAAAAAACAAATCCTTCGGAACTGATACTTACGCTCAATCCACTCACGGATTTCTCTTTCCATTTACCGGCAGCGGCAGCCTTTGCTTTCTCTTCCAATGTCGGTTTCACCGCACGGTCTTTTGTCTCAGCCGTGTTAGTAATCGTACACGTCTTACTGTGTCCCAGAGGGTTAAAAACATCCTCTACTAAAATGCCTACTAAGAGGTCACTTCCATGAACATAATCCGCATTCTCGTTTTCCATAAATTAGCTTTTAAGTTTTTAAAAATTCATTTATTGTCACGTTATAGTTTCTTTCGCTTTCTGTTTAGTTGGCTATTTTTGTATATTTACGGCTGTTTGTATTTCTTAGGTTTCGCAATTATAGGAAATTATCTAATACAAAACAAATAAAATCGGAGAAAATTTCCTACTTATTGCATAATTTTATTTAGGAGGGTTGTTCTATGATATTACAGCGGATCAAAGAATATATTGATTTAAAGGGTATTTCTATCTCCGCTTTTGAGAAAAGTATCGGAATGTCAAATGCTTCTTTTGGACGTTCCCTGAAAAACAATGGGGCTATCGGCACCGATAAATTAGAAAATATTCTAAAAACATATCAAGAGATCAACCCGGATTGGTTGCTTACCGGACAAGGCAATATGGTACGTTCCGGTTCGAAGATAACACTTCCGCCTCCGGTAACAGAAAAAAAAGGGATTCCCCTAATTTCCTACCAAACATTACCGACGCTATTTACCGGTAAAAAGGGAACATTCTCTCAAGCTACGGAACATTTCTCCCTACCTCTATTCAATGAGGCGGACTTTCTGATTCCGGTAAAAGACAACAGTATGGCTCCACAATATAAAGGTGGTGATATCATAGCCTGCAAATGCCTTTCCAACGAAGGGCTTTTCTTCCAATGGAACAAAATCTATCTGCTGCTTACCCCGCAGGGAGCACTCATAAAACGAATACATCCGGGAAAAGACGAAGAGCATCTGACGCTTGTCTCCGACCATACTGATTATCCACCTTTCCAATTGCACCGTTCTTTAATAGGTAATGTAGCATTGGTGCTGGGAGGATTATCTGCAGAATAGTCTATCCAAGTCTCACTAAATGATACACCGTCCCCCTATTCGTCTTCTTGCAAGGGATATCCAATTTCTTCAGCGAACGTCCGAAGTGCCCTATTTTGCTGACCGACAGTTTATCGCGGGTTTTCTGCTGTAGATAATTGAATATCTCCATTGCGGT